>OJOV01000350.1_pt1 | contig 52100 bp, 51 predicted proteins | sample 1598281 | NCBI WGS metagenome assembly OJOV01 (sample SAMN03922469, study PRJEB24848) | human gut metagenome | isolation source: stool sample | host: Homo sapiens | place: Germany | collected 2010-11
AGTATTTTTTTGGACTTTTTCTGCAAAACCTATTGACTTTTATTTGCAGGACTCCTATCCTGCTGCAAATAGAACATTTCTTTCTGCATTTCAATCTCTGCGCGCAGTTCTTCTTCCGTGGGCAGGTACAGCTTGTACTTGCTGGCAAAAAGCTGCTCATTGCCATGCAGGACGGAGTATTTAGCAATATCCTCGTCCGTATCGGAGCAAAGGACGATGCCGATGGTCGGGTTATCACCCTCGCCGCGCTTCAGTTCGTCATACATACGAATATACATATCCATCTGACCTACGTCCTGATGGGTAATTTTGCTGGTTTTCAGATCCACCAGCACAAAGCACTTAAGGATATAGTTGTAGAACACAAGGTCGATATAGTAGTCCTCTTTTTCCGTGTGGATATGCTGCTGGCGGGCTACAAAGGCATAGCCTTTGCCAAGCTCCATGAGGAATTTCTGAATGTTCGTGATGATACAGCTTTCCAGCTTGCTTTCGGTAAAATCTGTGCTGCCGGAAAGTCCCAAAAATTCCGTAATCATCGGGTTCTTGATGAACTCCAGCTTGTCCGCTTGATAACCGGCTGTCAGCTTTTCCATTTCCTGCTTGACCGGCTCTTGGTTCTGGGATTTCAGCAAACGGTAGTAGTATTGGGAGGAAATATTGCGTTGCAACGTGCGGACGCTCCATGTTTGATTGGCCGCTTCTTTCGTGTACCAATCGCGGGCTGTTTTGTCCTCAACCTGCAATAATACACGATAGTGCGTCCAAGATAGTAGCGCACCAGATTGTGGACTCACTGAGTCCACAATCTCAGGGTACAATTTATAGAAACGAAAATACTTATACAGACTGCTGTAATCAAATCCTTTACCATACTCAGCAGTCAATTCCTTTGCCAGTTTTCTGATAACCGCCGTACCGTATTCAGAGCGCCCCTCGCCCTTTAATTCTTCCTGTGCGATACGATACCCCAACAGCCAGTTGCGCTGCACCAGCGCCAGATTTACGGCTCTGTATGCAGCCTTTTGGGACACCTCAATAATCTGCTTTGCATCATTGAGCAAATCATTTGTAGGGGTGTATCCGTCCAGCAAATTCAGTTCTTGTTTCATAGCATCCTCCACATAAGAACGTCTGATTTTATAATACCTTATTCAAATCCAAACTGCAACAAAATTATTCGTAGACCAGTTCAGTCGTTACAGCTTCCTCCGCGCAGTTGCGGATGTTGTTCATACGACATCCCCATTAAAGCTGATCCTGCCGTTTCAGTTCCTTGGTGATTTCCTCGGTTTGACGCATCTGTTCCTCGGTCAAAATCAGGGTATCGCGCACCTAACGATCAAATTCTGCCAAGTAGCTGTGCAGCTTATTTTCTTTCAGTAGACCTTGGTACAGCTGCGAGCGGTGCTGTTTGATAAATGCAAGGCGGATATTTGCCCAGCGGCCCAAATCGTTATGTGTTATGTTGTACTCCTTATCTTTCATCGCGTTCTTATTCACGAGATTGTTCTTTTACAGGGTCGATACCGTGCCGCCGCAAAAGGTTGGTCAAGCCTTTTTGCTCACGCTTTAGAATAAGATTCCAAAAGGACAGCTGGCAACAAATCAACAGGAAAAACATCTGAAGATTCCCTTATTGCACAGCTCCTAAAAGGCATTTTCTCTACTAACCACTAACTGACGGGAGTCAAAACGGAGTCAGCAAAAAGAAAGAGCCTGTACGTTGAACGTATTATCGTTCAATATACAGGCTCTATTTAGCTTTCGCGATTATTCAAACTCTCCAAACGGAAACGCGCTCTAAACTTTTTTGTATAGACCGTTTGATTCCATTTGACTTTGTTTGATACCTGTTATCCCAATCCTATGGGGTATCCGACTTTCTGCTATCAAAAAGCTATCAGAGGATGCTATCAATAGGCAATTCCGATAGCTATACGGGGCGTTGATAGTTATGCGTGCGGGACACATTATTACCCTAGCAAGTACTCGCACACAGCTGCAATCCCAGCATTTTTTATCGTTCTGGCTCGTACATCTGCTATATATTTTGCCTGTTTCAATTTTCCTTCTGGCGCAGAGATCAAATCACCAATAGTGTTAATTGAAATCTCGTGCATCTTTTGCTTCTGCCAGCCTGTTAACTCAAGTAAATCTATCGATTTTTTCAATTGCTCCTTAAGAACGTCTGTCTCGCTTTCAATGACCTTCCCTTGAATTTCTCGGTATATCGGATAGTTTGCTCCATATTCACTCATCCTTCTAATATCTGATGCTTTGATTATTTTCATTCCCGATGCCGTTGGAGTTGCCTCGGACGCGAGCAAACACCCAAGATTCACCATATACCTTGTTCCAATCTCACTACGAGTTGCACGAATTCCGGCAGCATCTTCATAAACTAGACCAGAATATTCAAGTATTCTCAGAGACTCTTTAACCTCTTGCGGAGCATTGTTATGAACCCAAAAATAAGCTGTTGTTCCTTTGCCGCTACTATTTTCAAGAAAATCATCGTTTTTCTTCTTTAATTCCGGGAGTACAGTAGTTTCAAGGAAATCACGTCCCCATGAAATGAAATCCTTATATCCAGGGTATCTGTCTGATAGTTTGGTATGCTCTGCCCACAGCTTTTCACGATAATAATCTCTAAAGACCTGATTAACTGACTTAGCATCCATTTTTTCGGCCATAGAAACGCTTGTCAAAAGATATCTTGGGTTTCCTGATGCTGCGTACGCAAGCAAAGTGAAATTTTCTCCATGCCTTGAAAGATTAGCAGCTAAACTACTATCACGAATTTGCTTTAGTACCATCTGTTTCATGGTAGAAACATAGTTTGAATCATTTACATTTCTAACCAATGACACTTTGACAGCATCATGTATTGGTTCAAATGTTTCGCCATAAACAGTTACGCCTGGATACACTGCTGCATTACATTTAATATAGGGTGATCTTAAATCCCTAAATAAAGTAAAGAATTCTCTTTGTTGCTGCGGCAAAAAAACATGTGCGGCTTCATCAATAAACAGAACAATCCGAGAAATTTCTAATTCACCACATAAATCTTCTATTGTATTAATGAAATCGTCTAAAGTCGGTATTTTAGCAACATCAATCAGTTCTCCCGGCGTTTTCCAAGACTCTTCAAAGGCTGTTGCAATATCATCAATTTTGCTAGATTCGACAGAAACCTCGCCTGCCAATAATGATAATCCACCAGATATTGGGGATAGTTTCCCTGTTTTTTTAAGTGCTCTCAGAACTTCAGAACAAATGCGACTGAGCATCCAGTTCTGAAACTGTTCAGGATTTGATGTTTTTAATAGAGAAGCTTTTCTAAAAGTCAAAAACACAGGCAAGATTTTTTTCTCAGAAAACTCCTGAAGCATCTGAATTTCGCTCATCTTGAACAGAAATGATTTTCCAACTCCTCTACTTCCGATTAGCAAAACTGGAGAGGGCGCCTTAAGTTTATCTATGATGCTTTGCTCATAATCAGATGCCACATACAGTTCTGCTATTTGATTGTTAGTTAATTCTTCGGTTCTAAAAACCAAGTCACTCATATCAGTTTACTCCTTCCGGTGAAAGCAATTGTTGGATTTCTGATAATGTTCCTAAGTTATCCGTAATAATTGATTCAAGTGCGGCAATTGTCTCATGTTCATTAAATATATGCCTAAATCTAATAAACAAAGCCATACAAATTAAATATTGTGCGCTTGAAAAATAATCCATATACTGGTCGATAGCACTTTCGTCAAATAGCAGATTATCGGGCAGCGAGCTTAACTTCTCAAAATTTCCATGTACATACTCTGAGCATTCTCTATATACATTTTTAGCAATTGTGATAAGTTCTACACTCCGCACCTCATCTAAATTTTCTGCATATACGCTAATGAATTGTTTTCCAAATATACCATTCTGATCATCTACAATTTGCGACCATGACATATCATACTTTCCGACTTGCCAGAGTCTATACTTGTAATCGTTTGTCGACAGTAAAATGGCGAACAGCATATGCTCAAAAAACTGGCGCAGAGTTGTCATTGCTTCCTTATAAAAGCCCTGAGCACACATATAAATTGAATTTATACACTCAGTTTGGGCCTCCTCAACTAAAATGTAGTTTTTTAAATTATCACAATAAGATACCCACTTGTGCAGGTCATCAACAAAAGCAATACATTTACTAAGTGCATCTAGCTTTCCAGAAGCATTGAGCATATCAATATTCTCTTTTGCTCTTTCACAAATTTGCTGTAGAGTTTCGTAATTTGTCATTTCAATCTCTTTCTTTATATCGATGATGCAATGGATATCTGTGTAATAAACAACTGTCAAGTCATTCATCGAGGCCCTAAAAACCGATCTCCGTTCAAATGAATCATGTGATCTGGCATATCAGCGATCCAAACTTCTGTTTCCCATGCAAGAAATTCTGAGAAATGTTTGAATGTCTTGAAGTCCAGAAATGCCGTAACATATATTTTTCCGGCTGTAACACCAGTCGTCATTTCCTCGATTTCTTTGATACGCTTAGGCTTCATCGGTCCAACGGATGTAACCGATTCGATGAAGTATAGCCAATCCTTGTCTTCAGAGTAGAGGACAACATCGGGCATCTTGTCGTGCAGCGTTATTTCAAAGCCCAAAGCACGGAGCTTGTCCACGTTCTTAACCAAGTCTTTCTCTGTGGTATCACCGACATACAGGCACTCGGAGTTGGGCGCGAAACGGGGAGAAAATTCCTCGATAATTGCTTTTTGCAGTTGATTGTGCTTGCCCGGCGAGAATGTGAAGTCTTCGCCATTGATTTTTACAGGCATTTTTCTCATTGTCCGTTTAGAGGCATAGAGGTCAACAAGAGAGTCGTGATTTTCCATAAAACGCGCCAAACTCCTCTCCCAGTCTGCCGTGCCAAAGCTCTGAATCAAGTGCAGCATCTCATTCGTTAAGCGATACCGGTAATTAGGACTGTTGGTTGCTTTACCATTATCCTCAATGAATGCTGCATTTCTGAAGTGGTGCATGGCTTGTTTGCGGAAGGTTTCACGGCTATTCTCTGCATAGGTTGTTCCGTAATTGCTGTTTGCAAACGCAATGACATCGTGAATCCGAATCCAATATTTGCGGCAGAACCCCATGTCTCTTCTTCTGTCAGATTAGCCATTGCAAACAATACACAGCAGCACATACCGTTTTGCTGTTTTGCTGGAACTTTCAACGAACTCAGAATTTCTTTTGCTTCTTCTAATTTACTCATATATAGCTCCTCAAAATACTGTCACAAGTTGCTTCCGACATATCCCTAACACGGATCAATTCTTTTCCCATCGCTTCAATTGTATTCATAGGGGGGGACTGGCATGGAATTGATTTCGGTGGAGTTCACCTGTGTAGATCCGTTCAAGATGCGATAGTAGCTGTCATACAGCGTAGAATTGAATAGCACATAGAGTCCATAGACAACACACTCTGACAGCTCACGGAGTCCACTGATAAAATTGATTTTATTCTGCGTACTGATTTCCGTATATTCAGGATGCTTTCTAGCTAAGTACACACCACACTGCAGGCGGCGGTGTTCCTCTTTTGCTGTAAAACGCTTCACGAACAAGTAGTTGGTGTTTTCCTGTAGAAGTCCGCGCTGTTCAGTAACGATGTATTCATGTTCCTTTCCAGCAGGAAATACTACCTTTCCATCCTGAATGTGCTGCGAATAAAACAGCGGAACTGCATCGTCTTCTGCTAACGCAATGCTTCACGATTCCTGAAATCAACCGTTAACCCTGTTTTCCTTTTTAACCCAATGTCAGGAAGGGTATCTGTCCATCGGTTCAGCTCATTCAGAGTTTGGACTTTCTCGGTGTTCGTCATTAGATAGACATAGGACTCATCGCCATTTACTACTGTAGAATAGGGAGCTTCAAAAACAGTTCGATTAGAGAAGTCAGCATTACTCTGTGTAGTCGTAATAGTAATCGTATTTGGCTTGCTCTGCATCTTTTTTGCTTTAATGATGATAGTTTCTTGTAAAACACTTTCTTTCTCAAATACTTTATCCCTGCTGACAAATAGATGGATATGCTCTAGTGCACTTTCCTCAAAGAAACGTTTGCGGAATTGCTTGAAGTACGTACCGGATGTCCATGAGCGAGGGATGATATACACCATCTCTCCGCCCGCTTTGAGATCGAACATGCTCATAGCCGCAAACAAAAAGTATAGGTTAGGTGCACCGTAACATACATCTGGCATTGTGGTTGCTTCTGGCGCATTTTTGGCAATTTTCATATAAGCCGGATTGCCAATAACCATATCGAATTTATCTGCCTCCGGACTTGCACCTAGCATACCATTGTACTCAAGCATTTGACTGAGAATGTAATTATCAGTTACAATTCTGAAAGAAACATCTTTCGTTATATGGCTGCATGCCCACTCCAAATTTGAATACAACAAGTCTACAATGTTGGCATCATTTTCATAGCAAACCAGCTCAATGGAATCAATCTCGGCGTTTGACTCCAATCGTTCAAGGAGTGCAACCGAAAGAATTCCTGAACCAGCACCTGGATCGAGGATGCTGAGAGAAGTGCGACCTTCGGGAATCGAAAAAAGTCCTGCCATAAATACGGCAGTTTCTTTGCTTGTGAAAAACTGCCCATATTTCTTTCTTTTGTCCTTTGGCATGTGGTCGATGTACTCGACTGTGGCTGCACAAACATGGTCAATCATTTTCATCACTTATAAACTCCACTATGTCGCCAATGCCGCAATCTAATGCAGCGCAAATCTTATACAAACTCTCCATTGATATAGCTTCGTTTTTTCCCATCTTGGCAAGCACATTGAAGCTGATACCGGATGAGTCCTTCAAATCCGTCCGGTTCATTTTCTTATCGATCAGCAGCTTCCAGAGCTTATCGTAGGAAATAGGCATTGCAATTCTCCGTTCCAAATTTAGACTGATTGTATTATAGCACAAAGCGACGATGTTCGCAAGATAATCTCCTCAAAACGTGAGATGTTCTTTGCAAAGAAAAAGCCGTCCGTAGGAGCATCCAAACTCCTGCGGACGGCCGTGGCTGATATGAGCTTATACTCGTCCTCTCAGCCCATTCTTCTTAGCAAGCTCGCTTGCTGCTTACCGACGCTCATCAGAATACGGCGAAGTTAGACGGACAGCGAATCGTCTGCGGTCGATTTCGAAGGTCAGCCCGCCCTGTTCGTCATCGTCGGTCTGCCTGCACAAATCGGGATGCTTTGCTGCATACTGTGTCAGCCGCTTTTTGAGCGCGGTATTATGCGTCTGAATTTCGACGGCTTTGCTGGCTTCGTCAAAATAGATGCAGGTCGTTTTCTGCCGTTTAGTCAGTCCAGTTTTCATATTGCCTCCATTTCTGCCTGTTCTACGAAAACGGGCGCATTTTCAAGTTTTTCTCGACTCTACACCCGCAAAAACAGGCTGATTTTTGAATGGGGAGCGCCCGGACAATACGCTGCTCGATCTGGACGCTCCCATTCGATAAAATCCGTTTTTCTCAGTTCAACACGGCATCAGCGTACATCTTCACGCGTTGCCACTTTTTCTCTATGCGGACGGAAGAAATGCCAGAGGTTATTGCGCTGAATCACGTCCTCGTAGCGTTGCACTTTTCCGCGAAGCTCTGCGTTCTCGCGTTCCAAGTCTGGTGTACGGAGCTTGCTGCGAACGGATTTGTACTCGGAAAGCTCCTGTTTCAGACCGGCGATCTCTGCTTTGAGCTTTGCAATCAGTCTGTTTGCTGCATCCAATGCCTTTTGCAACTTGGATTCCTTTTTCGCGGCTGTAACGTACTTCTTTGCCGCCATTGCCAACGATTCGTACTCAGGCCGCTCCAATATCACCTTGGAGGACAGCGGAACGGGCTTGTCCTCAATCCTCTCGATAGCCGCCACATTGACCTGCTGATTCCGAATTTTCTCAATCTGTCTGCCGAGCGTCGCTGCCTGCTGCTCCTGCTGGCGGTTCTGTTCTGTGAGTTCTGCCAGCCGTGCCTGCTCCTGCTGCACCTTGAACTGTGTCACGGTCAAGTGTTCCTCCGAGCTGCCGTGTTCGCCTCGCTCCACATCGTCGTAACCAGCGTCGCGCATATACCGGAAGAAATCATCCTGCAGAACGCTGTAGGATTTTTTTTGAGAGCAGGCTTGCCCTTGGTGCTCAGAATCGGCTCGCCGTTCTCGTCCAGTGCGGGATTGGAAGCCCACTTCTTACTCATGCTGACCTGTTGTATCGTTTCTTTGACTGTCCCCACCAGAGACTTATCCTTGCAGCGTTTCGACCACAGGATTTGCTTTTCCACAATAGGAATATAGACCACATGAAAGTGGTAGTGGTACACATCCTGCCCCAGTGTGTCAGACATGGCGCGGTTGCGCTCGTCGGCGTGCATGACTGCAGACAGGATGTACTGCTCGCCGCCGACAATTTTGATTGCGGCTTTGTACGCATCGGCGTAGAATTGTTTTGCAAACTCATAGCCGCCGTGGTTGAAGAAGTACGCGGAGTTGACATCAAAGATCAGTTCTCCGAACTTCTCGGCGTCTGCTTTCAGACCACGGGTAGAGATGGTGCCGGAGGATACCATGTCATCAAACATTGCGGTGTAGTCGCTTGATGGAGATTTGAAGTGGACATTCATCGGCGTCCGTTCTGTGACAATATCTTGATTTACATAACTTTCTTTCTGCCGTTCATTGTGAGCCTGTGCGTTGCCGATGTCTGCATCTTTCATTCTTGCATTTCTTGCGGTGGTACGGTGAATAGCGTCGCCTCTTGCCATAGGCAGTTTACCTCCTGATTTCAGATTGTGCAGGACGGGGCAGTTTTCGGGGTAGCACTTCTGCGGAAGTGTAATAACTCACTATGATACTTTCATCCTGCGGCTGCAAAGTATCGTGGGCTCTCCGAGGGGGTATGCGGCATCTGCGGATGGCTCTGCCGGTTTTGCGGTTTGCGGTGTCCATACAAACCGCAAAAACCGGCGTGGTCAGCAGCTTATTTGCAGACAGCTCCTGCGCATAATCTTTTGCCCACACTATCTCAAACTCAGCAGAGTTTTCGATGGGGACGAGGGACGCGAAAGGTCGTGCTGCTGGCCTTCCTCCGCGACGATTGCAACGATTGCGACGGCTATTTTGACAGTATCATTTTCACCGTTGCAACCGTCGCAACCGTCGCGCGGCTTATTCACTTGCAGCTACGGAGGCCAGTGTGATGCGCCACCCCTCGTGCCGAACCTTGTTCTCATAGCGGACGTGGTATTCGTCCAGCAGTCTGCCGGATTTAACATTCAGGTACTTGCTCAAAGTGTTTGCCGCCATGCCGACGGAAACGACATCGGCAAGCTCAGAGGGAGAGCCTGTCCAAGTTGGCTGCGCTGCCGATACAAGACCGGCAACCGCTTCCAGAATATGATCAGGCGGTTCCTTGTGCAACTCGTTTTACACCTTTTCGAGATTCCAGATCTGCGTGTCTGCATCCTTTTCCAGATAGAGAATCTGATCCTGCTGGTCGCGGCCCACCACATCAATAGTTGCCTCCAATGCCGTGCGCTTTTTCTTCTGCATGAGAAGCGACCCGTCTGCGCAGCCGAGCAACCCTGTTGTACCGGAGATCATTTCGAAGCTGTCACCGGCAGGCTGCTTGCGGGTGTGGTGAACAGTCAGAATGCAGATGCAGTGCTTGTCGGCAAATTCCTTGAGCTTGCCGATAATCTCATAATCACTGGCGTAGCTGTATGCCTCGCCGCCGACCTCCCGGATTTTCTGCATAGTGTCGATGATAATGAGCCTGGTATCGGGGTGTTTCCGCACGAAATTCTCAAGCTGTTCGTCCAGCCCGTTTCCGATCTTTCCCGCAGCGGTTGTAAAGTGCAGCCGGTCGGTGTCGTTGACGCCGTACATCATGAACATTCGACTCTGGATACGCTGAAAATCATCCTCCAAGGCGAGGTACAGCACCGTACCAGGCTGGACTTCGTAGTCCCACAGAGCTTTGCCCGTGCTGACATGATAGGCGATCTGCGCCACCAGAAATGATTTGCCGATCTTCGGCACACCTGCGAGGATGTACGTGCCCGCATAGAGCAAGCCGTCGATGATCGGCGGTCTGCTCTGATACGCGGTCTGGTACAGCTCGGTCATGGAGATCGTGTGCAGGTAATGCGGGTCGGTTAACCGCTGTATCCTGCGGTAGATTTCGTCCAGACTTTCCGAGTTGTTTTGAAAATCACCGTTGATTTCTTCATCAAAAGCGGATATACTGTTCTCAGTTGAATTGCGAAGCGGCTGCCCATCATCTGCGCCAACAGATGTGTCCGGGGCGGTCGTTTTCTTTTTGCTATTTTCATTTTCCATAGGCATTTTCCTCCTTCATACCGTCCATGATGGCGGCGATCATTTCGATCACATCCAGCAGCTCGTCATTTACGCTGCTGCCCGCTTCAATGCGCCGCAGCTCGTCCAGCACGGCGGCAAGCTGGTCGCGCAGTGCTTTGTAAACCCTCGGATTGCCCTGTACTACCACGTCCTTGCAAGTCAGACGGTGGGTGATGTAGTCCTGTTTGGTCAGCCCGGAGAGCTTGACAAAGGTTTCGATTTGCGTATCTTCCTCCGGTGATACCCGGAAGGCAACAGTCTTGTTGCGCCAGCAGTTGTGATTGTCCCTGTTTTTCAGTGACATTTTCAGTTACTCCTTTCCATATTTAACTTCTCAGCCATCTCCGTCTGTTTGGATGGAAACAGGTGCGCGTAATTATAGGTGATGTCGATGCTCTCATGTCCAACCCGGTCCGCGATGGCCGTTGCGGAGAATCCCATGTCAATCAGCAGCGAGACTGCGCTATGGCGAATGTCATGAATCCGAATGCGTTTAACTCCTGCTTCCTTTGCGCCTCTGCCCATCTCACGGTGAAGATAGTTCTTTGTAACCGCGAACATCCGGTCATTTGGCTAATGCCATAGAGCTGTTTCAGATAGTCCTGCATTTCATCTGCGAGGAACTGCGGCATTTTTATGACGCGGTTGCTTTTCTCTGTTTTGGGCGTCGTAATCAAATCCTGTCCATTCAGGCGTTGATAGGATTTTGTGATTGACACGGTGCATTTTTCAAAATCAAAATCTGCGGGGGTCAGCGCCAGTAGTTCTCCTTCGCGGATGCCGCACCAGTAGAGCATTTCGAAGGCGTAAAAGGATAGCGGCTTGTCCATCATGACTTCGGCAAATTTCAGATATTCTTCTTTTGTCCAGAAAAGCATTTTCCGGTTTTTCTTCTTGCCCATGCTGCCGGCCTTTTTACAGGGATTTTCCCGCAGATCGTAGTATCGCACGGCATGATTGAAGATGGCACTGAGTTGATTGTTCACAGAGCGGAGATAGGCAGGCGAATATTTCTTGCCGTTTTCATCCTTATGATCCAGCATTTCGTTTTGCCATGTGATGATCTGCTGCGCCGTGATATTGCACATTTTCAGCTTTCCAAAGTAGGGCAACAGCTTGGTGCGGATGATATGCTCTTTCGTTGCCCATGTGTTTTCTTTGATACGGGTCTTCATATCCGCAGTGTACTGCTCCACGAAGCTCGCAAACGTCATATCTAGATTGGCGGTAGCTTTGTTGAGTTGTTCGCGCTCCCAAGCCAGCGCTTCCCGCTTTGTCTTGAAGCCGCGCTTTTGCGATTGCTTGCGCTCTCCGGTCCAGTCCGTATAGTGGTAGATCACACGCCACGTGTTTGTTTTTTCTTCCTTATAGACTGCCTTTATGAATCCTTCCTTTCCAGCCCTCCATAGCAGGCTTTTTCCTGAAAATACTTGCGGTTTACCCGCCCTAAAATAGTCAGGTATCCCTTTTCTTTCAGCTCCTGATTGAGCTTCTGCACGATTTTGTAGGCATAGGACTTGGACACGCCCAATTCCTGCGCTACTTCTTCAACTCTCATAAACGACTGTTCTGCCATAGGCAAAATACCTTTCTTTCCTGATTCGTTGTTGATTGCTTCGCCGTTCTATCCGCAGGACTCTGGCAGGCAACCCTTTTCGTCGCTGTACCGTTTTCTTTCCTTCTTGGCACGCTCGTTTCATCGCCTGCTTCCCCGGAGAAAGTATCCCTTGGACGGTCATTCAGTTTGGCTCTTTTGAATTTCACCCCCTCTCACCTTACAACGGACATTTTTTCTGCATTTATTGACTATCCTAATTGTAAAATTCCTATGAATTAAGCCGAAATGCTTAGCTTGCAACTATTATACTATACATATTAGTTTAAGTCAAGCCGGTTTGTAGGAAAATATTAAATAAATTTGCTTAAATTCTTCTTGACGAAATTAAACATATCTGCTATACTCGTTATCAAAGACAACCGACACAGGAGATGGCTATTATGGCGATTGGTGAACGCATCCACTTTTTCCGCACGATGCGGGGCATGACACAGAAATACCTTGGCATGGCGCTGGGCTTTCCGGAGAAATCCGCAGATGTTCGCCTTGCGCAGTACGAGAATAGTTCCAGAACGCCCAAGGCGGATGTAACCGCTGCGCTGGCACAGGTGCTTGACGTTTCGCCCAAGGCGCTGGATGTACCGGACATTGACTCCTATGTGGGGCTGATGCACACGCTGTTTACGCTGGAAGACCGTTACGGTCTTGAGGTATGCGAGTGTGAGGATGAGGTGCATCTGCGCGTTCATATCCACAAAGAACGCGACGCAGCGGAGCTTCACAGAATGCTTACCGCATGGGGCGAGGTTGCCGCCAAGCTGAAAGCAGGCGAGATCACGCAGGAAGAATACGACCGCTGGCGCTATCGCTATCCTGAGTTCGATACCACGCAGCGTTGGGCAAAGGTACCTTCGCAGGAACTCAGCGATATGCTGGTAGATGAATTTATTAAAAACAAGGAGTGAAGAAAAATGTACTTTACAGATATTAGTTATGTAGTGCATCCCGTCGGTAGAGTTACTCCCAATGGTGTTACTTTATTAGGAACTGCCTTTTTCATAAATCGAAGGGGCTTGTTAGCTACAGCAGCACATGTTACCGGAAATAACGATAGTGGTTTAGTTATAGTAATGAACAAGGTGAGTTCCATTCAAGACTACCAAGATACCTCTGATAACGCTATACAGTGTATCCCCGCAAAAATTAAGGAAATTAACCCTATTGCTGATGTTTGTATTTTAGAAGTTCCTACTATCGTACAATCGAATTTTATTTTGGATTCTACAGATTCAGTTCAAGTAGGTGAGTCTATAGCTGTATTCGGATATCCTCACTCCGATCATGGTAGAATGGTCTTGACTCAGCAAGACACATCCATTGGTGCTAAAATACTCATTGAATCAAGCGGTATAAAACTCAAAAATATTGTTTTGAACATTCAATCCCGTCCGGGTCAATCTGGAAGTCCTATTGTTATACCAGAGAAGCGTGCTATTGCAGGACTTTTAATAGGCTCCTACGCTCCACAAGTAAATGGTTCAATAAGTATCGGAGGAATCGATCCTCAAACCCTACATCAAACAACACACGCTATTTCAGCTGAATATATCAAGGAGATGTTAGAATGAACGATATTAGTGAAATTTTCAATGTTGATCCAAACTCTTGGATTGATTCATTGAATACATATCAGAAAAATATAATCAGCCAGCTATATGCACAAACAAATGACTATGAGGTAGTTGCAAACAAATGGCTAACAGCAACTATCCCGACTAATGTTCCTTTTGGAACACAGAAGAGCCCTTCTATCTTTTATGAAAAAGTTTTAGATGAAATCGAAGCGTTCTTTACTGGAGATGAAAAATACAAGGATAGCCGACTTGCCATCTTAAAAGAGTCTGGTGTTGTTCAAAGCTATGTTGTGGGTGGTATATCCATTGCACTTGCTCCTGTTCTGGGAACTTCTGCTCCTTTTTTAGCTCCTGTAATAGCTATCGTTTTACTTACCATCGGTAAGATTGGCTTAAATGCATGGCTCGCAACTCGCCGAGAAAAGAGAGAAAAAAAAAGCAATCCGGAAAAATAAACAAAAAGAGCTAACTGACGAATCAAAATCAGTTAGCTCTCTTTTTATGAATAATGAAATTCTGTTGCCAAATCGTTGCCACGAGGGGCATCAAAGCTCAAAAAGTCCAGTGTCTACGGGCTTTTTTGAACCTATGCAATTATTCAAACTCAATCGTTGCCGGCGGTTTTGTGGTGTAGTCGAACATGACGCGGTTGATGTTCTTGACCTCGTTCACGATGCGGTTGGCGGCGGTGGTGATGGTCTCCGTCGGCAGGATCGTGACCTCGGCGGTCATGAAATCCGTCGTGGTGACGGCGCGCAGAGCGATGGCGTAGTCGTAGGTGCGCTCGTCGCCCATGACGCCGACACTGCGCATGTTGGTCAGTGCGGCAAAGTACTGGCTCGGGCGCTGGGCCATGGGCAGCTTGTCGATCTCCTCGCGCCAGATGGCGTCGGCATCCTGCACGATGGCGACCTTCTCGGGGGTCACATCGCCGATGATGCGGATGGCCAGGCCCGGGCCGGGGAACGGCTGGCGGGCGACAAGGTACTCTGGCAGGCCCAGCTCACGGCCAGCCTGACGGACCTCGTCCTTGAACAGGTCACGCAGCGGCTCGACGATTTCCTTAAAGTCAACGTAGTCGGGCAGACCGCCGACGTTGTGGTGGCTCTTGATCGTGGCAGATTCGCCGCCGAGGCCGGACTCGACCACGTCGGGGTAAATCGTGCCCTGTGCCAAAAAGTCCACAGCACCGATCTTTTTGGCCTCATCCTCAAAGACGCGGATGAACTCCTCGCCGATGATCTTGCGCTTGCGCTCGGGGGCGTCCTGACCAGCCAGCTTCTTGTAGAAGCGGTCACGGGCATCGACGCAGACAAAGTTGATGTCGAACTGGCCGCCCTCGCCAAAGACCTCGCAAACCTGCTCGCGCTCATTCTTGCGCAGCAGACCGTGGTCCACGAACACGCAGGTCAGCTGCTTGCCGATGGCCTTGGCCAGCATGGCCGCGCAGACGCTGGAATCCACGCCGCCGGACAGGGCGCAGAGTACCTTGCCGTCGCCGATCTTTTCGCGCAGGGCCTTGACGGAGTTTTCCACGAAGGAGTCCATCTTCCAGTCACCGGCGCAGTGGCAGACATTATAGACGAAGTTACGCAGAATTTTCGTGCCGTTCTCGGTGTGCAGGACCTCGGGGTGGAACTGCACGGCGTAGAGGCCGCGTGCCTTATCCTGCGCGGCAGCCACCGGACAGTTGGGCGTGTGGGCCACGATCTCAAAGCCGGGGGCGGCCTGCTCGATGTAGTCGTTATGGCTCATCCAGCAGACATTCTGCGCGGGCAGCGTGTCAAACAGCGGGCTGGCGGTGTCCAAGTCGACCAGCGTCTTGCCGTACTCGCGCTCGGGTGCCTTGCAGACCTTGCCGCCCAGCATGTGCATCATCAGCTGGCTGCCGTAGCAGATGCCGAGGATGGGCACGCCCCAGTTATAAATATCGGGGTCGATCGTGGGCGAATCCGGCAGGTAGGCGCTGTTGGGGCCGCCGGTGAAGATGATGCCCTTGGGGTTTTTGGCCTTGATTTTGGCAAGGTCGGTGCGGTACGAATAAATCTCGCAATATACGTTGCATTCGCGGACGCGGCGGGCGATCAGCTGATTATACTGGCCGCCGAAATCCAGAACGATGACAGTTTCCTGCTGCATGAGGAGACTCCCTTCTCTATTTATAGTCCTATTGGGTTATTATAGCACGTTTTGGCGGGTTTGAACAGATGGGGAGGGAAAATAAATTATTTTTGCGTTTGTGTGGCGTACAGCGTGACGCAGGGGCGCCTTGTATATGTGCCCGGGCCGTGTGCGGCTGCGTTAGGTTCGCGGGCGGATCGGGAATCCGCCCCTACGGTGGCGGCGGGAGGCTTGCGGTAGCGGGAACGGGCACAGCGGCATGAGGGCATGCCGCCCTACGTCCCCGCATAAATGATACACGTAGGGCGGGGTGCCCTACCCCGCCGCAAGTTCACACCAGCTCCACCTTATACTTTGCCAGCCAATAGTTCAGCTGCAAAAACCACGCGATAGTCTGGGGCGTGGTCATCAGCTGACCGTACCACGGGATGGGGTTATCCGCGCCGGAGGCCAGCAGCGTTTCCAGTGCGTCTGCCCGATTGATGCGCAGAAGCGGCGCGGCGGGCTCGTTCAGGACGGTGCGCAGCTCCGCCGAGACGGCAGCCAGGTAGCTAGGGTTCCACGTTTTGGGGTACGGGCTTTTGCGCCGCCACAGAACCTCGTCGGGCAGCACGCCGCGCATGGCCTCGCGCAGGAGGCCCTTTTCCTGCCCGTGATAGTCCTTGAACTCCCATGGGACCGAGTAGAGATACTCCGCAATGCGGTAATCGCAGAACGGCACGCGGACCTCGAGGCCGCTGTACATGCTCATGCGGTCCTTGCGGTCCAGCAGCGTCTGCATGAACCATTTGAAATTCAGGTTCATCATCTGGCGCATCCGCTGTTCTGCGGCGGGCAGGCCGGGGCGGACGGAGGTCTGTGCCAGCGTGGCGCGATAGCGTTCATCCACGAACGCTGCCGGGTCGATGCCGCCCAGCACACCGGGCTTGATGAACGACGCGCGGTAGGCCGTGGACTGCGCCCATGGGAAGCCGTACCGCTCGCGCACCGTGGGGTCGCGGTACCACGGGTAGCCGCCGAAAATTTCGTCCGCGCACTCCCCCGACAGCGCCACCGTGGCGTGGGGCTTGATATGCCGGCAGAACACGAGCAGCGACGCATCAACGTCCGCCATGCCGGGCAGGTCACGGGCGTCCACTGCGGCGTACAGCGCGGGCACAAGCTCCGGCGTGTCCAGCGTGACCCAGTGGTGCTTGGCATGGAGAAAGTCGTTCATTTTGCGGATGTAGGGTGCATCCGCGCCGGGCTGAAATTTTGTCGCGTGGAAGTACTTTTTGTTATCACGGTAGCCCACCGAGAACGTTTGCAGCTGGTTGCCCTGCACCGTAAAATGCGCATCGGCAATGGCCGAAATCAGGCTGGAATCCAACCCGCCGGACAAAAACGTTGCCACGGGCACGTCGGACACGAGCTGCCGCTCGATAGCATCGGTGACGAGGTCGCGTACCCTGCGGGCCGTCGCGGCGAAGTCGTCGGGGTGGTCGTGGTCCTCGAGCCGCCAGTAGGTGTGCAGGGTCAGGCGGGCGGTTTGGGTCTCATAGACAGCGTACTGGCCGGGCAGCAGCTCCCGCACATTTTGAAATACGCCGCAGCCCGGCGTGCGCCCGGGGCCAAGCAGCAGCACCTCGGCCAGGCCGTTGGCATCGACGCGGGGCGGCACAGCGGGGTGCGCCAGCAGGGTCTTCAGCTCACTGCCAAATATCAGCGAGTCCTCCGCCTGCGTGTAGAACAGCGGCTTGACGCCGCAGCGGTCCCTCGCCAAAAACAGCGTACCTGCGTTCTGCTGCCAGACCGCAAACGCAAAAATACCGTTGCACCTGGGCACGCAGTTTGCGCCCCACTCGGCAAAAGCGTGGAGCAGTACCTCGGTGTCGGAGTGCCCGTTGAAGCTGTGCCCGCGGGCGGCCAGTGCGGCGCGCAGCTCGTGCGTGTTGTAGAGTTCGCCGTTATAAACCAGCACGTAGGTTTCACCCTGCCAGTCCAGCTGCATGGGCTGCAGGCCGTTTTCGAGATCCACAACCGCCAGCCGCGCGTGGATGAGCGCCGCCGCGCCGCAGATGTACATACCGCGCTGGTCCGGCCCACGCCGCGTCAGCGTTTGCTGCATGGCGCAGTAGGCCGCGTACCGCCGCTGGATGGTCCGGGGGTCGCGCCCGACCTGCCCCGCAATTCCGCACATAAAAACGCCCCCTTTGCATGATTCACAAATGAATATGCAGGTGGGGGCGGGGGTATGATTTTTTTGGTTTCGGGAAAGGGCTTTGGCCGTTTGCGGTCTGTTTCTTACTTTCCCGCAATCGCGTCTGCGATGTGACCGGCGACGGCATCCTTGCTCTGGAGGGGCAGCTCGGTGACGCCTTGGGCGGTGATGATGGTCACAACGTTCGTGTCCACGCCGAAGCCTGCGCCGGGCACCTTCAGGTTGTTAGCCACGATCATGTCCATGTTCTTCTTGTGCAGCTTGGCCGTGCTGTTTTCAATCAAGTCGCGGGTCTCCATCGAGAAGCCGCAGACAAACAGCTTTTCCGGCTTATGCGCACCGACCCAGGCTAAAATATCGTCGGTGCGTTCCAGGGCAATACTCATCTCGCCGTCGTGCTTTTTGACTTTGTCCGCGGCGACAGTGGCCGGGCGGTAGTCGGCCACGGCGGCGGCCATGACGAGGGCGTCAGCGTCCATGGCGTTTGCCTTGACGGCCTCAAACAGGTCGGCGGCGGTGGTGAACGGAACGGTCTTTACAAACGGCACGGGCGGCAGCGTGCAGCCGGTGGACGCCAGCAGCGTGACGTCTGCGCCGCGCAGCATACAGGCGCGGGCCACGGCGTAGCCCATCTTGCCGGTGGAGTGGTTCGTCAGGTAGCGCACGGGATCCATCGGCTCCTGCGTGGCACCGGCGGAGGCGACGACCTTTTTGCCTTTAAGGTCTTTCGCGCAGGCCAGCTCCCGCAGGACGTAGTCAACCAGCACAACCTCATCGGGCAGGCGGCCCGAGCCGACGTCGCCGCAGGCCAGCATACCGGAGCCGGACGGGATGACCGTGAAGCCGTAGTGTTCCAGCGTTTTGAGGTTATCCTGGGTGATGGGGTTTTCGAGCATGTGGGTGTTCATGGCGGGCGCGACGAGCTTGGGGCAGGTCGCGGCCAGCGTGACGGTGGTCAGCATGTCGTCGGCCTGGCCGTGGGCCAGCTTGGCGATAACGTTGGCCGTGGCCGGGGCGATGAGCATCAAATCTGCCGCGTTGGCAAGGCTGATATGGGCCACGTCGTACTGGAAGTTGCGGTCAAACGTATCGACCTGGCAGCGGCGGCGGGTCAGCGTCTCAAACACCAGCGGCGAGATGAACTCGGTGGCGTTTTTCGTCATAAGAACGTGCACATCCGCGCCCAGCTTGACGAGTGCATGTGCCACGTTGGGCATTTTGTAGGCGGCAATGCCCCCGGTGATGCCGAGGACAACGGTTTTATTTTTTAACAGCATTTGTAAGGTCACACCCCTGCTAAACAAATAATAAATAAGAAATAAAAAATAATAAATGATGTGGAGTTTTTGCCTTTGGCAAAAACGAAATTGCTCTGCGTGTATTATAGCAGATTGACGCCCCGTATGCAAATGCGTATAATATTTTTGAGCGGTGCGCAGCGCCGCGATCCACCATATTTGTTATTTATTATTTTTTATTTCTTATTTTATAAAAGGATAGATTATGGTTTTAGCAGTTGACATCGGCAACTCCAACATCTGCATTGGCGGGCTGGACGGGGCGGACCACCGCACCATTGCGTTCACGACCCGCATGGTCACCCGCCCCCGCTGTACCGAGGACGAGTACGCCGCCGAGATGAAATTTCTGCTGCAGCGCCTGCCTGTGGACCCCACCGCCTGTGAGGGCGTTATTGTGTGCAGCGTCGTGCCGCGGCTGACCGGCGTGCTGGCCGCCGCCTGCAAGCGGCTGACCGGGCGCGAGGCGCTGGTCGTGAATTACACGCTGGACACCGGGCTGACCTTCGCCGTGGACGAGCCCGCCAAGGTGGGCCGGGACCGCATCGCCGATGCCGCTGCGGCAGCGGAGCACTATTCCCTGCCCTGCATGACCGTGGATCTGGGTACGGCGACGACATACAACGTTATATCGGACAAGAAGGTGTTTCTGGGCGGGTTCATCGTGCCCGGCGTGCAGACAAGCCTGCGGGCCATCAGCGCGGGCACGGCGCAGCTGCCGCCCATCGCGCCCGAGCCGCCGGAGCATCTGATTGGCGCGAACACCGTCGCCGCGCTGAACAACGGGGCCATGTTCGGCACCGCCGCCATGCTGGACGGGTTAGCGGACCGCGTTGAGGCCGAGCTGGGCCAGCCACTGACCGTGGTCGCCACCGGCGGGTTAGCGCCGTACATTATGCCCTGCTGCAAGCGGAAGATCATCTATGACGCTGATTTGCTGTTCAAAGGGCTGGCACTGATCTGGGAGAGGAACGGGAAATGAGGCTGCGGTTCAGGGGAGGGATTTATTCCTCCCGCAAGGTCCACGGTTGCGGAGGGTGCCCGGGCGGATATGGAATCCGCCCCTACGGGCTGTGGGATGCCTTTATACATCCCATGGGCGCTTGCTGCGACGGAAACGGCCACGGGTCGTCGGGGACGCCGACCTCTGCGGCGTTGCTGCCTGCCTATCCACTGGTTTGTAGGGGCCGCACATGTGCGGCCCGCGGCTGTACGGAGGCGCTCGTTTGCGGGCAGCCGCCGGGCCGGGCATGCCCGGCCCCTACCGCACGATGATATTAAAAAAGCACAAAAAGCCGCAGCTATGCGTTTTCTGCACAGCTGCGGCTTTATTTACACTCTTTTATGCGCTCACATATCCGGCGTCACGGGCACGGCACCGTAGTTGCGGATGTTCAGGACGTGGCAGCTGCCTTCGCCGAAGCAGCCGTCGATGGCGGCCTTGTAGGCGTCCAGCAGGTCAACGGGCACAAACGCCTGAATGGTGCCGGCAAAGCCGCCGCCCTGCAGACGCCACGCGCCGCGGCCATTCAGAACGCGCTGGCTCAGGGCCAGGGCCACAGGCACGCCCTGCTCCTTCGGGTTCTTGATGCTGTAGGCGTTCTGGTTGAACTCAAAGCTGGAGTGACCGCCCTCGATAATCAGGCGCAGGAACGTTTCAAAATCGTCCTCGCGCACGGCGTCGCAGAGCTGGGCGGCGCGGCGGCAGTCGTTATAGAAGTGCATCGCACGCACGACAGCGCGGTCCCCCACGGCCTTGCGCAGCTTGGGCAGAGCCTTGTAGAACTCGTCCTCATCGACCTCGCGCAGGACCTTTTTGCCGAACTGCTCGGCCACACTCTCCATCTCATGGCGGATGGCGGCATAGTCGTCGGTCAGGTCGGCGTGGCTGCCCTTCGTATCGCTGATGCACATGACAAAGCCGTGCTTTGCCAGGTCGATGGCGGTCTGGCCGACCACCGGGTGGGCCGGGTCCTTGAAGTCGATGGTGATAACGCCGCCGACGGCGCAGGCGGTCTGGTCCATCAGGCCGCAGGGCTTGCCGAAGAACACATTCTCGGCATACTGGCCGATCTGGGCGATCTTGACCTGGTTGAACTTCTCCATGTCATTGTTGTTGTACTCGCCGCGCAGGATGGCACCGATGCAGACCTCAAAGGCTGCGGAGCTGGACAGACCGGAGCCGCGCAGCACGTTGCTGGTGGTGTAGCAGTCAAAGCCGCCCACCTTGCCGCCCGCATCCACGATGCCCTTGGCGACGCCGCGGATCAGGGATGCGGAGTGCTCGGCCTCGCGCGGCTGCGGAACGAGGTTGGTGACATCGACATCGTCAATTTTGTCAAAGCCCAGGGACTTGACGCGGATGACATTTTCCTCATTCGGGGAGACGACGGCCACCATATCCAGGTTGACAGAGCCTGCCAGCACCACGCCGTTGTTGTGGTCGGTGTGGTTGCCGCCGATCTCGGTACGGCCCGGGGCGGAATAGAGGCGCACCGTGCGGTTGGTGCCGTATTTCTTTTCAAATTCGTCGATCAGGTCGGTATAGCGCTTGCGCTGCTCCTGCACGGCGTCTGCACCGTACAGCTTGGCAAAGGCGGCGTCGTATTCGCCCTGTGCGATCTGCTGTTTGAGTTCAATGGTATTTGCCATGATTCCACTCACCTTTCCTGTCGGGCGGCTCTTTTCGTAGATATGCACAAATTGAGCCTTATGTTTTTAGGCAGACAGCCAAAGGAGCGGCTCTCTGCGGGTTTCTTGTTTTCAGTATAGCAAATCCTGCAAAAAAAGCAAACATTTTTTCCTCCTCTTTTATGGACTTTTGATGAATAGCTTGGTATAATAAAAATATCACACGAGCGAGGTGCCGCCATGACCATCAATGAGATGAAGCAATCCTACAAGCAGAGCTACACCGACAACGTCGAGCTCTCGATTTTTAACTGCGGGCATGAATACTGCCAGCCGGGCCATACCTGGGGTCCCGGCGTGCGCGACCACTACCTGATCCATCTGGTGGTGGCGGGCAAGGGTGTGTATCAGGTCAACGGGGCCTCGCACACGCTGCAGGAGGGTGATCTGTTCCTGGCCAAGCCGAACCAGCTCATCACCTACGCCGCCGACGAGACTGACCCGTGGGAGTACTACTGGGTCGGCTTCAACGGCGCGTGTGCCAACAAGCTGGTGCAGCAGACGCCGTTCTCCGACGTGCACCCCGTACACCACTGCAAGGACCCGCAGACCGTGCGGGAGGCGCTGTACAACATCTACCTGTCCCGCGGGCCGGAGCCGCAGTGCGAGGCCCTGATGACGGGCTATCTGTATATCTTTATGGCGCACCTGATGAAGGAGGCCCGCGAGGCGATGCCCAACGTGGGCTCGTCCAGCAGCCAGTACGTGCTGGCCGCCATCAAGTATATCCAGTTCAACTACTCACATGATATTTCGGTGGACGATATTGCCAAGGCCGTCGGCGTCAGCCGCAGCCACCTGTACCGCGTGTTCATGTCGAATGTCGGGCAGAGCCCCATTGACTACCTGACAAGCTACCGCATCAGCGAGGCGTGCAGCCTGTTGAAGAATTCCAGCCTGTCGATTGCGGAAATTGCCGTATCTGTGGGCTTTTTTGACCAGTTTTATTTTTCCCGCGTGTTCAAAAAGGTCAAGGGCGTGCCGCCGAGCAAGTACCTGGCCACGCTGGAGAAGGAGGGTCCTGCCACACCGCAGGCCATCAACCCGTAACATTTCCCGCACTATTTATAAGGAGCAGACATGCCTTTTACGAAAAATCAGATTATTACTCTGGAGATCGAAGCGCTCTCCAATGACGGAAACGGCGTGGCCCACAAGGACGGTCAGGCCGTTTTTGTGCCGCTGACCGCCCCCGGCGACGTGGCCGAGGTGCGCATTGTCAAGCCGATGAAAACCTATGCCTTTGGCCGCGTGGAGAAGCTGTTGACCGCCGGGCCGGGCCGCGTCAGGCAGGACTGCCCGGTGGCCGGCCCCTGCGGCGGCTGCGGGCTGCGGCATATCAGCTATGAGGCCGAGTGCGCCGCCAAGACCCAGTTTGTGCGGGACGCCTTTGCGCGGCTGGGCAAGCTGGACGTACCGGTGCCGGACGTGCTGGGCGCACCCGACACGGACCGCTACCGCAACAAAGTCCAGCTGCCCGTGGGCACCGACGAGAACGGGCATATTGTGACCGGCTTTTTTGCCGGGCGCAGCCACCGCATTGTGGCCTGCACCGACTGCAAGCTGCAGCCCGCGTGGATGAACGAGCTGGCCGCCCGCGCCTGTGCGCTGCTGGAGGAGAACGGTATCACTGCCTACAACGAGGAGACCCACACGGGCCGCGTGCGCCATTTGTACATGCGTCAGGGCTGGCACAGCGGGCAGCGGCTTTTGTGCTTTGTGGTAAACGGCAACGGTCTGCCGAACGAGGCGGAAATTTGCGCCACACTGCAAAAAGAGTTTGCCTTAACGACAATTTTGGTCAACCGCAACAGTGAGCGGACGAACGTGATTTTAGGCCGCAGGACCCGCACCGTGCTGGGCCCCGGCGTCATTGAGGACACGCTGGCCGGTGTGCCGCTGCGGATGGGTGTGCATGAATTTTACCAGGTCAACACCCCCGCCGCCGAGGTGCTCTACGCCAAGGCGCGGGAGTACGCCGGGCTGAAGCCGGACGATTTTTTGCTGGACCTGTACTGCGGCATGGGCACGATTGGGCTTTCGATGCTAGCGGACTGCAAGCGCTTAGTCGGCGTTGAGGTCGTGCCGCAGGCTGTCGAGGGCGCGAAGGAGACCGCCGCGCGGCTGGGACTGGACGCGGACAGAGCGGACTTCCGCTGTCAGGATGCCGGTGCAGCCGCCGCCCAGCTCGCCGCCGAGGGTGCGCGTCCCGACGTGATCGTCGTAGACCCGCCCCGCAAGGGCTGCGACGAGGCGACCCTGACCGCCATTGCCGAGATGGCCCCGCGGACCGTGGTCATGGTCAGCTGCAACGCCGCAACAGCGGCAAGGGATGCCAAGTGGCTGACCGAGCACGGGTATAAAGCCGTGGAGGTCCAGCCGGTGGATCTGTTCCCGAGGACGAAGCACTGTGAGTGCGTAATCGCAATGTCCAAATCAAAGTAATTTTTTCGGTGGTTCGTTTCTTTTATCATTGGCATCTCCCTGCAATCTGAACCATACTCGTCCTTGGAAACAGGTCAACCGCTGTTTTGGGATATTCTGGTAAAAGTAAAATCAGAGCATCAAGGTTAGTGGATAACTAAGTGCACGGATAGGATGTCGAGGCTGGCAACCAATCTAGGCACTCAGGGTTCTGGGGGTATGCAGTGCTGGATTTGATTGTCAAATAAATCAAGTGCCACTAATGCATTACCAGCATAAGCATGATCAACCTCAGAAATATTTAGTTATTGCAAAATTTGCAACAACTGCCGCAGACGAAGAAAATCAAGTAAGCAAAACGCCGCCAGCGTATCGTATGTTCATCACACGGTACACTGGCGGCGTTTATTTTGGGGTCTTATACAGCTTTTCTGGTTTTACACAGCTTTTGAACGAGGTACGAAAATGAATCGCCCTGATGAAAGCCTCAAAAATTCCATCATCATTTATACCACTGAAGATGGCCTGACCAAAATTGATGCCACGTTTGATGGTGATACCGTCTGGTTGTCCATCGACCAGATGGCCGAGCTGTTCCAGCGTGATCGGAGTGTCATCGGAAAACACGTCCGGAACATCTTCAAGGAAGGTGAGCTTCAGAAGGAATCAGTGTGGGCAAAATTTGCCTACACTGCCGCAGATGGAAAAGTCTACGATGTGGACTATTACAACCTCGATGTCATTATCTCTGTCGGCTACCGGGTCAAATCCAAGCGTGGCACACAATTCCGCATCTGGGCAACCGGCATCCTGAAGGAATATATGCGCAAAGGCTTTGCTCTGGACGATGAACGGCTGAAAAATCTGGGCGGCGGTGGATATTTCAAAGAACTGTTGGAGCGCATCCGGGACATCCGCGCTTCCGAAAAGGTGTTTTACCGTCAGGTTCTGGAAATCTACACCACCAGCATCGACTACGACCCCAAGGCAGAAATTTCGGTTCAGTTCTTCAAAAAAGTACAGAACAAGATTCATTATGCTATTACGGACAGACATTCACCAGCCGGGAACAGTTGGTTTCCACCATTGAAGATTACATTGATTACTACAACAACCGCCGTTACCAGCACCGTCTGTTCATCCAAACACCGATGCAAGCTCATGTCAGTGCCATGAATCGGGCTGCTTGATCGTTCGATTACACAAAAAATTCGCCGTTCCTTTGGTGAAACGGCGAATGAAATCTTATATTATTTTTTCTGTCTACTTGACGGAGTGCACCTCAGTCTCCGGAGAGATCGCAGCGGTCTTTTCTTTTATGCTCAGTAGCACTTTTTGCAAGCCGTGAATCCGCGGGATTTTGCAGTGGACAGGCTCACTTTCTCAGGGCCTTTCATTCCGCTGCAGTTGGGGTTGCTGTGGTACTTCTTGCCGCCATGGGTGGGGATCCACACCATCTGGCTAGTCGTCTGGCCGGAAGATGCACTGCCCGTGCTCTTTTTGCTGCTGGCAGTGCTCTTGCTGCCGGAAGTGGTCGTGGTCTTTTTGCTGCTGGCGGCAGCGGCGGCCTTCTGGGCACCCAGCTTTTTCTGCCCGGCCGTGTACAAAGCTGTCGTGTCGCTGGTGGTGCCGTTCAGCAGCACCGAGCCATTCTGGATGTCCAGAATGGGCATGCCGTTCACGTCCAGTGTGCCGGCATACACGCCGTACAGGGTCATCTGCTGTGCCGGGGCCGCCGCCTTGAAGGCATCAAATTTCGACTTCTGCACGGCCACATACCACACGCCGTCGGCGGTGTCAAAGCCAAAAATAAATGCAGTATCGTTACTGGTAGCCGCACTGTAATTGGGCGTACCGGTAATAGTGATGGGCTGTCCCAGCGGCTGAGACGTTGCCTGCGCATAGGGTACCGTCTGGCAGGAACTGCTGTCCACCGCCGCAAAGGCCGCCGGGCAGCACAACAGGCTCAGGCACAGGGCCAGTGCCGCTGCAAGAATCCGGAATTGTTTTTTCATCGCACACATCCTCCTCTGTTTGCCGGTCACCCGGCTATTTTACGGTTTGATCGTACCTCCTGTTTCTCTGTGCAGCAATTCCCAGAATGTGTTATTTTTCGGCACATTCCGACGCATTCAGGAAGCAAAATCAGTTCTCACCATATATTATACCACTTTATGTTCATTTATGAACCGTAATATGGCATTCATTTCAAGCAAAATTCACCTCATAATAGTATTGGGGTGATAATAATGGATGAACTCAGAATTAAAAAGCTCTCCGAACCTGTTACATTTACGATTCGCGTAGACAAGTCAATCGTCGATTTCTACGATGATCTTGCCGGAAAAACAAATCGCTCCCGCAATGAGCTGATCGGGCTTGCTTTGGACTACGCCAAGGATAAGATCATCGTGGAAGAATAAGCGTTCTTTCCGTAAACAAAAAATGCGAACGAAAGCATCTCTGCTCTCGTTCGCATTTCTTATTGCTTCACACAGCGTGTCGTGTTGCGGGCGCTCCGGATCAGATGCCTGCGGCGGCGTTCTGACCGGCAAGGCGGCCGAAGGTGGCACTGCGGCCTGCGGCGGCACCTGCCATCAGGCAGGGATAGCTGCCGGAGAAGTAGTTGCCGCTCATGTCGCCGATGACGTACAGGCCCGGGATGGCCTTGAAGTCGTGGTCCAGTGCGTGCATGTTGTCGTCGATCTGGATGCCGTCCATGGTGCAGATGAGGTAGCCGCCGGACTGGCGCACACCGTAGAAGGGAGCTTCGCTCAGGGTGGACAGACGGTAGTCCTCCTTACCGTAATCCTCGTCCTCGCCTTTGGCAGCCAGCTCATTGTAGCGATCCACCGTTGCGGTGAAGGTGTCCTTGGGCAGGCCCAGCTTGTCGGCCAGCTCCTCCACGGTGTCGGCCTGCACGATGTAACCCTGGTCCTGCAGATCGGCGTTCATGCCCTCGATGTACTCAATGGGGAACACCGGAGCGGTGCCGTTCACATGCGGGTACAGACGGCTGCAGCCGTGGGTGGCAAAGCGCTCCACATCCTCGGGGTACTTGCTGTCCCACACAGTGCAGTAGGTGTGGTAGGGCTGGCTGGCTGCAGCGTGCAGCACCAGATCGTAAGGCATGTACTCGTTCATGAAGCGCTCACCGTTCAGGTTCACCTTCAGGAACGGCTGGCTGCCCATCCAGAACAGGGCACCGTCATTGGCCTTGCCGTACTCGCCCACCTGGTCGGGCTTGATGGCACCGCGGTCAAAGATCATGGAGGTGTGGGTCTGGTCCATGATGGCACCGGCCCACAGGCAGGCCTTGATACCGTCGCCCTTGGCACCGGGCTTGGAATAGTTGATGCAGGTCTGCTCCACGCTCTGGGGCTGCAGGGCGTTCATCATGGTTTCATTGCCGCTGTAGCCGCCGCAGGCCAGAATGACGCCCTTGGATGCGTTGTAGCGCACATACTCGTCGTTGGCATTCTTGGCGATCAGGCCGGTGACGCGGTTGCCGTCCTTTTCCAGCTTGACCATGGTGATCTCGTACTGCACTTCCAGCCCGTCGGCCTCGGCGTGCTTGAGCACGGCGTCCATGGTCAGCTGCTCGCTGTACTCGTCGCCGTACTGGGTGCTGTGGCCCACGTCCAGCACCTCGTAGTTGTCGTTGTCATGCTTTTCGTCGATCTCGTGGCGGAAGTCGATGCCGCTCTCGGCCAGTACGTCGGTGAACCAGTCGATGGTCTCACCGCTGCGGTCTGCCCACACCTGTGCCAGGCTGCGGCGGGTGTAGCCCTGGCTCCAATTGCACAGGTAGCGCACAGCGTCCTTCTTGTTCACGTCATCGCCGTCCTCCTGCTGCTGCTTGGAGCCGCAGGCAGCCAGCGTGTCGCGGATGCCGCTGGCCATGTCGTGGCCGAACTTTTCGATCAGGATGGTCTTGGCACCGGCCTCGGCCGCGGCGGCAGCGGCAAAGCTGCCGGAGGAACCGGCACCCACCACCAGCACCTCACACTCCACGGTCTGCTTGATGTCGCTCTCGGCCACTTCGGGCTCCTCGCCCAGCCAGTCGGCGGTGGAGGCAGTCTCCTCGGTGGTCTGCTCAGCGGGGTTGATGGCACCGCCGCTGGCCTGACGGATGCAGTCGGCCACAGCGTTCTGCACAGCCTTGCTGGTCACAGTGGCACCGGTCACACCGTCGATCTGACTGGTCTGAGCGTTCATCACCTGCTCGATCAGCTTGTCCTTGGCGGCCTGGCCGATGCTGTCGGTCTCGCCGGACAGGTCCAGCTCCACCTTGGTGATGCTGGCAGCGTCAAAGGTCACCGTGGCGGTGATCTCGCTCATGCCCTTGGCGGTGGCAGTGTAGGTGCCGGGGGTGTAGATGCCGGCTGCACCGGAAGATGCAGCAGCGGTGGAGCTGCTGGCTGCATTGCAGGCAGCCAGACCGGCTGCGGTGACGCTGCTCATGGCAGCGGCTGCTGCGATTTTCAGAAAGCCTTTGCGGGAGATCTTTTCCATCATAATTTCTTCCTTTTCTTGCTCGTATCTTCGTATCGACAAAATCTTATTGCCGTTCTTGTTAAAAGTATCACATTTACAACCAAAGAAAAAGAAGTTATAATATCCCTGTAGGCATCAAGAAAAACTTGCGTTTTATTTCTGGAAAGGAACTTCCCATGACCATTCAGCAGCTGCGCTATTTTCTGGCCCTGTGTCAGGACCTGAACTATACCCGCACGGCCGGGCGGATGTATCTGTCCCGGCAGGCTCTGCGGCTGAGCATTGCCGCGCTGGAAAACGAGCTCTGCGGCCCGCTGTTCATCAATGTGCGCAATCACCTTGCCCTGACCGAAAAGGGCCAGCGCTTCCGGGCGCAGGCCGCGCCGGTGGTGGAGCAATTTGACCGGATGTGCGCGCAGGCGTATCAGGATATCCGGTCCCCCGCCCTGCGGCTGGGCATCAGTGTGGCGTTGGTGCCCAACTACCTGCCCATGCTGGGGGATGTGCTGGAGCAGTTCCGGCAGCAATACCCGGGCATCCCGCTGGAAACCGCATCGTTCTCCAACGACGCCGTATGTGCACAATTGCAGAACGGCACGCTGGACGCCGGGCTGGTGATGGACCTGGGCGGCTGCGCGGCCGGGCTTGCCCGCACCGCGCTCACCCGGCACACCGCAGCCCTGCTGGTGCCCCGCTGCAGCCCGTTCTGGGGGCGCAGCAGCATCGCCCCGGCAGAGCTGGACGGCCAGCTGCTGTTGGTGCCGGGCCTTGCGCCGGAGCCGCTGGCCCCGCTGTGGAATATCCTGCGGCAGGCCGGTGCCCGCCCGAAGGTAGAGATCGGCGAGCAATACTATCAAGTGCTTTACCGCACCCAGGAGCGCAACGGTCTGGCCCTGGACCGGTTGGAGATCACCTCCGACCACAGCATGGACAATGTTCAGGACGTGGCACTGGACGGCATGCCGCCCATCTGCGCCGCCTTTTTGCAGCCGGAGCACGCAGAGCACCCCTGTGTCCGGCTTTTGTGCAGCTTTTTGCAGGAACACCTGCGCAATCTATGAAAGAAGGGACCCCTTATGCATTTTTATGGAACCATCGGCCCGGCCTGCGCCAGTGCCGGAACTCTGCGCCGCCTTGTGGACGCCGGCATGACCGGCCTGCGCATGAACCTTTCCCACGGGGCGCTGGCCGAACACGCTGACTGGCTGGCAATGATCCACGCTGTCGGCATTCCGGACCTGCTCATCGACCTGCAGGGGCCGGAACTGCGTGTCGGGCGGCTGGCCAGCCCGGTCACCCTGCCGGAGGGCGGCACGGTACAGCTGGGTGTAGGCGGCATCCCCTGCCCTGTCCAGCTCGTACAGGCGGCCCGCCCCGGACAGCAGCTTCTGCTGGATGACGGCAAGCTGCTGGTGGAAGTAACTGCCGCCGGGCCGGATGCACTGGTCTGCACCGTACTGCGGGGCGGCGTTCTGCAAAGCCGCAAGAGCATTGCCGCCCCGGGTCTGTCGGTGCCCATGCCCACCCTGACAAGTGAGGACCTTGCCACCCTGCGCATCGCAGCTTCCTGCGGCGTCACCGGGGTCATGCTGCCCTTCGTGCGCGGGAAACAGGACATCCTTGCCCTGCGGCAGGCGCTGGCCGAGGCCGGTGCGCCGCAGATCCGCATCTTTGCAAAGATTGAGAACCTTGCCGGGGTGCAGGCCCTGCCGGAGTTTCTGTCCCTCGTGGACGAGGTGGTCATTGCCCGCGGCGACCTGGGCAACGCCATGCCGCTGTGGGAGCTGCCCCGCTGTCAGAAACAGCTTTCCGCCGCCTGCCGGGCCGCCGGGGTGCCCTTTATGGTGGTCACCCAGATGCTGGACAGCATGTGCACCCGTGCCGTGCCCACCCGCGCCGAGGTGAGCGATATTTACAATGCTGTGTTGGATGGTGCGTCCAGCCTGATGCTCACCGGCGAGACCGCCGCCGGGCAGTACCCCGTGCAGGCCATGGAGTTCCTGGTTCGGACGGCAAGCACCGCCCTGTAAAGCAGTTCGGCCTTCTGCGCGCTTTTTCGGCCCGAAATGACAAAAAGGATGGATTCTGTCGGAAAGAGTTGGTATAATGAAGGCAAAATATTTTTGCAGGAAGGTTTTTCTATGGGAATCGTAGTCATCGGAGCCGTTTTTGTGGACATCAAGGGGTACCCCCTTTCCACCTACATCCCGGGCGGGCGCAACTCCGGCCGGGTCGAGCAGGTACACGGTGGTGTGAGCCGCAACATCGTGGAGGACATCGCCAATGTGGAGCTGCGCCCCACCTTTGTGGGTCTGGTGGACGACACCGGCATGGGCCAGGATGTCATCGACAAGCTGCGCGACCACAAGGTGAACACCCAGTTCATCCGCCGCGTGAAGGACGGCATGGGCACCTGGCTGGCCGTGTTCAACAACGACGGTGACGTATGCGCCTCCATCTCCAAGCGCCCGGACACCACTCCCCTCACCGCTCTGCTGAAAGAGCAGGGAGACGAGATCTTCAAGGACTGCGACAGCATCGCGCTGGAGCTGGATCTGGAAAAAGAGACGGTCAAGCAGGTGCTGCGCTTTGCCAAAAAGTACAACAAGCGGGTCTACGCGGCCATCTCCAACATGAGCATCGCCATGGAGCGCCGCGACTTTTTGCAGCAGGTGGACTGCTTTGTGTGCAACCAGCAGGAAGCCGGGCTGCTCTTCTCGGACGATTACGACCACCTTTCCCCCGCTGCCATGCGGGAGGTGCTGGCCGCCAACGTGCACAGCGCCAACATCCCCTGCATGGTGGTCACCATGGGCGGGCAGGGTGCCGTGTATGCCCGCGCCAACGGCGAAAGCGGCGTTGTGCCCGCCAAGAAGGTGGATGTGATCGACACCACCGGTGCCGGTGACGCCTTCTTTGCCGGTACGGTCATCGGCCTGACCTACGGCAAGAACCTGCCCGCCTCCTGCGAGATCGGCAGCCGTCTGGCCGCCTCGGTGATCTCCATCACCGAAAACGTCTGCCCCCGGTTCCGCCCGCTGGAATTCGGGCTGGACATTCCCGTGCTGGACTGAGTTACACCCAAAAGCGCCGGAGCATTCCCGCAAAAGGGAGCGCTCCGGCGCTTGTTTTTTGTTTGTCAGAGTTCGTTGATGGCTGCTGTGACGGGCATTGCCTGCAATCGCTTCACCGGGCCGTGCACCGCAAGCGCCGCTGCACCTGCCACGAACAGACAGAGCACTGCCAGCAGCCCGAAGGGCACCCGCCACACGACGCCGAAATAGTGGGTGATCAGCCGGGTATACAGTGCACGGTGCAGCACAAGGCCGGCAGCAACGCCCACCAGCAGGCCGGACGCCGCATAGGTCCCGGCCTCCGCCGCGATCATCCGGCACAGTTGGACATTCTCCATGCCCACGGCGCGCATGGCACCGTACTGCCGGGCACGGGCGGAAACGCTCATGGAGATGCTGTTAACGATGTTCAGCAGCGAGATGCCGCCGATGATGGCCAGAAAACCGTACAGCACGATGCGTACCGCGTAATAGGTGCCGCGGTCCTGCCGGTTGCTCTCCCGCAGGTCCTGCATGATGACGTCATCCGTGGCAAGGTCCGCCAGCGTGAAGAGGGTGTCCTCGTCGGCGGTGCGGTCCAACTGCACACCTACCATATTATAGTTCTGGTCGCCCGCCACCTGTCGGAACAGCGCTTCCGGTGCAATAAGGGTCACATCATCCGGGAAGGTGCCCTCCGAGAAGGCACCCACGATGGTAAGCGGCACCCCGTTCACTGTGATGACGTCCCCGATCTGCATGGGGTTGTTCTTATTGTAGATGGTCATCACTTCATTGCCTGCGCCGGGCATCCGACCCCGTACCACCACGGAACGGCTGGATTCCAGCATATAATCATCGTAGGAGCAGAAGACAACGTGGTCCACGTTGCCCTTGTCGCTGCTGGCCGGGGTATCCACCAGACCAGTGCAGCCCCACGCATGGGCGACGCCCGGCACTTTCAGCAGTGTCCGGGTCATGCTGCCGGGCAGCACCTGCGCATTGCCGTAGCCGTTGTAAAGCACATCGGGCTGCCACGGTGCCAGACTGGGCAACAGCAGAGAGGCGAACTGCAAGAGCACGGTAAAGCCCAGCGCCAGCACAATGCTCAGCGCAAAGCTGGCGGTCATCAGGGCCCAGTTCTTTTTGCTGGCGGTGGCATGGCGGACGCCCAGTGCCAGTTCCACCCGGCCCTTCCCGGCATGGGCCGCACGGCCCACCGGCACATTCTGGGTGCTGCCGGAGACCGCCGCCATCGGCGAGACCTTTGCTGCCCGTTTTGCCGGGGCCTGTGCAGCCAGCAGCACCGTCACCACCCCCACCACGGCACCGGCGCACAGGCCCACAGGGCTCAGCTGCCAGACTGGCGTTGCCGCAAACTCGCCGCCGATGCCGTACCGCAGCGTGGCGCAGATCGTCCAGCTGGCCAAAGTGCCCAGCACAAGGCCGATGGGCACCGCCGTCCTGCACCAGTTGAGGGCTTCCAGCCGGACGAACCGGATGACCTGCCGTTTGCTCATGCCGATGCAGCGCATCATGCCAAAGAACTGGGTGCGCTGGGCCAGATTGCTGTTCATGCTGCCGGAGATCATCAGCACTCCGGCCAGCAGCACCAGCACGAACAGCACCGCTGCCATCCCGTACACGGTCTGAAAAGCCGTACTGCTGCTCTGCCCTGCCGAACCCATCACCTGCAGGTTTTCCTGCACAGCCGTCTCCCCGTACCGGCTGCGCAGCTTCGGCAGGGCCTTTGCTGCTCTGGCCGCGCTGGTGTATTCCAGCTCATAATGTGTCTGGGGCAGTGCCTCGCCGTTTGCAGTCAGCAGGGCCGCAAAGGCTTCCTGCGGCAGGTAGGCATCCACGATGCTGTACTGCTCGCCGTAAAAATCCTCGTCGATGCCGCCGACGCCGGTGACCGTGAGGGGCTTTTCCGTTCCGTCCGGCAGTGTCAGCGTTACAGTGTCTCCGCTGCCCACATGCAGCACCCGTGCAGCGGTCTTGCCCAGCAGCACTTCGTTTTCCGCCTGCGGGTAGGTGCCCGCAAAGGCTGCGGCACGGTTCAGGCTCACATAATCTGCATCGGCACCATACAGCACCACCCGCTTGCCGTTCAGGCGGTATGCGCTTTCGCCGTTCTCATTGAATACTGCTCCGGCACCCACCCGCACCACGTCCGGCTGGCCGACCAGCTGCGCAGCCTGCTCCGGCGTGATGCCGGTGACCTCCAGATGCCAGCTGCCGCTTTTTCCGGCTGCACGGCCCGTCTGGGTGCGCAGCATCATGTCCGCCACACTGAAGATGGCCGTGACCAGGAACACTGCCGTGACGATGCACAGGATGGTCAGCCGGTTCTGCCGCCTGCGCACCCTGGCAGAAATGGGGATCAGGCTTAGATAGCTTTTCATTCCGCGCACCTCCCGAAGTCGGTCAGCACGCCGTCCGACACCTGCAGCACCCGGTCTGCCGTCTGGGCGATGCTGCGGCTGTGGGTGATCATGACGATGGTCTGGGCGTATTTGCGGGAAGCCTCCTTCAGCAGGGCGATCACCTCGCCGCTGTTGCGGGTGTCCAGATTGCCGGTCGGCTCATCGGCTAAAATCAGCGCCGGACGGGTGATGAGCGCCCGCCCGATGGCCACGCGCTGCTGCTGCCCGCCGGAAAGCTGGCCGGGCAGGTGACTGCGCCGCTTGCGGAGGTCCAGCACATCCAGCAGTTCTTCCAGATACGCCGTGTCCGGCTTCTGGTAGTCCAGCAATACCGGGAACAGGATATTCTGCTCCACGGTCAGCTCCGGGATCAGGTTGAACGCCTGAAACACAAAGCCGATGTTCCGGCGGCGGAAGATGGTGCGCTCCCGCTCTTTCATGGCAAACAAATCCCGCCCGTCCAGCAGCACCTTGCCGGAGGTAGGGGTGTCCAGCCCGCCCAGCAGATTGAGCAGAGTGCTCTTGCCGGAACCGCTCTCGCCCACCACGGCCACAAATTCGCCCTTGGGCACCGAGAAGCTCACGTCCTTCAGCGCCTGCACGGCAGTCTCGCCGGTGCCGTAAGTCTTGCAAAGGGCCTGTGCCTGCAACAGATTCATACAAAAACCTTCTTTCGTTTTGATCTGTCCACAGCATACCACCCGTTTGCTACAGCCCGGTGACTGCAAGACTACAATTTTGTAGGAATCGCCGGAGCGGGCCTGTTCCGCAGCAGGATGGTGAAGGCGGTGCCCCGGCCCAGCTCACTTTCCACTTCCAGTGTGCCGCCGTGGACCTCCACAATGGATTTCGCCAGCGGCAGCCCCAGCCCGATGCCCGGCGTGTCCTGCGCAAAGCGACTGCGGTAGAATCGCTTGAACAGATGGGGCAGGTCCTCCGGGTGGATGCCGGTGCCGGTGTCCACCACCCGGATGCGCACAAAGTCGGCAAAGCGGCTGCCCTCCACCGTCACGGTGTCCCCGGCGCGGGTGTGGTCCAGCGCATTCTTGATCAGGTTGCCCACGGCCTCGCGCATCCACACCCGGTCACAGCACAGGCACACCCCCTGCTCTGCCGTGACGGCCAGCTGCTTTTGCTCCTGCCGGGCGCGGCAGGCAAAGGGCCGGGCAGTCTGCTCCAGCAGACCTTGCAGATCTTGTTCCGTTTTTTCCAGCTGTACAGTCCCCGCATCCAGCCGGGTGAGCTTGAGCAGACTTTGCACCAGCTGTTCCATCCGGTCCAGCTCCTGTTCGGAAAGTTCGGCCAGCTCCCGCACATTTTCTGCGTCATCCGTTCCGGCCTGCAGCAGACCGTTGTAGATATTCAGAGCGGCCAGCGGCGTCTTGAGCTGGTGAGAGATATCGGCCATGGTGTTCTTCAAAAACTGCTTTTCCCGCTGTTCCCGGTCGGCATGGGCGTTGAGCACTGCCGCCATCTCATTCACTTCATGGAACAGCCGGTACAACTGCCCTTCACGGCCGCTGTCCAGCCGGGCAGTAGCATCCCCGTCCAGCAGGGCACGCACCTGCGCAGCCGCTTCCTCCAGCCGTTTCTGCCGTCGGGCAAAATAAGCAGCGGCACTGCTCAGCGTCCCAGCGCTCAACAGCAAAAACAGCCCCAGCAGCGGCAGGCACAGTGCCGGGCACAGTGCCCACGACGCGCATTCTGCCGCCAGCAGGGCCGCAGCCAGCCCGGTGCACAACCGGGCAAACAGCTGCCGGACATCGTCCTCCACCAGAAATTTCATCTCACACATCCCCGTTCCAGCGGTAGCCCATGCCCCGCACCGTGACCAGCCGCTGCGGGCTGCCGGGGTCGTCCTCTACCTTGAGCCGCAGCCGCCGGATGTACACCGTGAGGGTGTTGGTATCTACATAATTGCCCTCGCAATCCCACAGGGCGTTCAGAATGGTCTCTTTGGTCAGCACCTGCCCCGGGCTGCGCAGAAACAGGCACAGCAGCTTGTACTCCGCTGCCGTGAGTTCCAGCGGAACGCCGTTCTTTTCGGCCCGGCCGGCCAGCAGATCTACCCGGATGCCGCCGGAGCACAGCTCGGTGGCCTGCTGTGCCCCGAACCCTCCGGCCCGGCGCAGCAGTGCGTGCACCCGGCTCAGCAGCACCCCCAGTTTGAAGGGCTTGGTGATGTAATCGTCACCGCCCAGGTCCAGCCCGGTGATGATGTCCATTTCCTCATCCGACGCGGTCAGAAACAGGATGGGCACCCCGGAAGTGCGGCGCACCTCCCGGCAGAAGTCGAAGCCGGTGCCGTCCGGCAGGGTCACGTCCAGCATCAGCAGGTCGTAGCGGCCCGCCTGCCACAGACGGTTGGCCTCGGCTAGGGTGCGGGCCGTGTCCAGCGCATAACCCGCCCGGCCCAGTGCAAGGGTCAGCCCGGTGACCAAACTTTTGTCATCCTCCAGCAGTAAGATCCGCTCCATGGTGCAATTTCTCCTTTTTACAAAAAATGCCGGGTGCTGCCGCAGGTACGGCAGCTGCCCGGCGTGCAGTCACGCATTCTGTTGTTTGTACTGTTCGCCCCACACCCGCATGGCATCCATGATGGGCTGCAGGCTCCGGCCCAGCGGGGTCAGGCTGTACTCCACCCGGGGCGGCACCTCCGGGTAGGCCTTGCGCTCCACCAGACCGTTTTCCTCCATCTCCCGCAGCTGGGAGGTGAGCACCTTCTGGCTCACGCCGGTCAGCGACTTTTTCAGCTCGCCGAAACGCTTGGTGCCGGTGAGCAAGTCCCGCAGGATCAGCACCTTCCATTTATCGCCGATGAGCATCAGGGTGGTTTCCACCGGGCAGGCCGGCAGTTCCTTTTTGGTACACATCTGTCGTTTCTTCCCTTCGGCCCCTCGCGGGCCGTTTTTTCTATTTTACGGCACAGACGCGGTACTTGTCAAGCAGGGGCCGGGCACCCCGCACATCCGGCTCAAAATTTTTTTCGCAGTCCAAATTGCGAGAAATCAGCGGTTCACCGCAAAAGTTTCCGAATCGTAGCCGATCAAAAGTCACCCGCCGGTAACCAGGTTACCGCATTGTGCGTACTTTACGCCGGGCAAAAAGGGGTGTATCATAGCCTCGTCAGCCGGGGCACGCCGAGATGCCCCGCAAACCCAATGCAATAATCTTGGAGGTACCAAACCATGTCTCTGAACAAAGTCGTTGAATTCCTGAATGCCAACCCCGTGCAGTATCTGGCCACCGTCGGCCGTGACGGCAAGGCCAAGTGCCGCCCCTTCATGTTCTCCGGTGAGCTGGACGGCAAGCTGTGGTTCTGCACCAACAGCCAGAAGGACGTGTACAAGGATCTGCAGGCCAACCCCTACACCGAGATCTCGGTGTCCAGCCCGGAATACGCCTGGGTCCGCCTGCACGGCAAAGCTGTGTTTGAAAACAACATGGCTGCCAAGGAGATGTGCATCGCCACCCCCATCGTGAAGGGCCAGTACGGCGAAGCCACCAACCCCATCTTTGAGGTGTTCTACCTGGAGGACGCTCACGGCGTCATCGCCGACTTCTCCGGCAACCCTCCCTACGAGTTCTGATTCCCGTTTCGTGCAGATCGCCTTGGAAACGCTGTTTTCAGGGCGTTTTGCCGTTTGGTACCGCAAAGGAGGTCTTTCTATGACCCAGACCGAACGCCGCCGTTTTTTGCTCAGCCGCCTGCTGGCAGAAGCCCCCGAATACCGGCAACTGGCCGTCCCGGACGATGCCGCCGGGCAGAAGCAGCTGCTGCGCGCACTGCTCAATGTGCGCCCGCCCCGGGATGCCAGCCCGGAGTTTTTGCAGGTGCAGGACGAATACCTGCGCGCCGAGCTTGCCCAGAAGGGCGTTACCGTCCTTGAAAGCCTGACCCCCGCCGCCCGCTGCGGGGAAGCTGCCCTTTACCTGTGGCAGGGCGACATCACCACGCTGCAGTGCGATGCCATCGTCAACGCCGCCAACAGCGGCATGACCGGCTGCTATGTGCCCGGCCACCGCTGCATCGACAACCCGACACCACACAGAATCACACACACCTGTTCAACATCTTTGAGGGCAAGTTCCTGATTCATCTCGATTGTGTATTTCCAATGATAGACCGTAAAAAATTTCCTTGTGAGCAGCTTCGTTTCTATCGAAATTATCGCGGTATTTCTCGTGAAGAATTGGCAGTTCAACTTTCTATTCCTGCCGGTTCGATTACAAATTTTGAGAAAGGCTTTTGTGAAATCCAGTATGATCATTATCCGAACACAGCGGCGTGGGTTCTTCCGGGCCGCAGCGAAAAACAGCTTAACAAACTGCTTCAACTGCACAAAGACCTGAACAACAAAAGTCGTTTGTGGTGCAACTGCGGCTGGACGCCGGAGGAGTTGTCGGCCATGAGGCACCCCAAAAGGCCCGCCGTCCATCTCTTTTGGCTCCGGCTTGATGGCCGCTTTTAACTGCGGTGTATTGACCGAACCGAGCTGAAACAGATGATCCGCGAACACGGATTTATCGTTTCCGACAGCTAAAATGTATTTCAGCAGATCTCCCGTAATATGCCGGGCCGTACCATCCGACCGAAATTTCCGTCGTAGTTCAGGTTTCCACGCAAGAATGACAGAGCATTCCCGTCCTCTCGCTGCAGTCCTGCACCCCGATAAAAAGCTGCCCGCATACCGTGTGATCTTGTCACATCCGGTATGCGGGCAGCTTGTCTTTTCTGATTTTATGCGCTTTTGGGGCTTATTTTGCCACGATCTCGTCGGCCAGAGCGTCCATCTGGGCTTCCGCGGCAGCATTGGCAGCAGAGCGGATGGTGACCACGTTCTCGCAGACCGTGATGTTCTTCATGCCTTCCAGCTCGGCGCGCATGAGCTTGGCAGCCATGGGGGCCCAGGTGCCGTTCTCCATCAGGCCGACGGTACGGTTCTGGAACGCCTTGGTCTTGAGGTGGGTCAGCAGGGACTCCATCGGCGGGAAGAGGAAGCCGTCATAGGTGGCGCAGGCCAGAACGATCTTTCCGCAGCGGAATGCCTCGGTGACGGCGTAGGACACATCGGTGCGGGTCAGGTCCATCTCCACCACCTTTGCGCCCTTGGCACGCAGCTTTTCGGCCATGGTGTGGGCCGCGGCGCGGGTATGGCCGTGGATGGAAGCACTGGCCACAAGGATCTTTTCCGGCTCCTCCGGCTTGTAGCTGGACCAGGTATCATAATAGGCCAGATACTTGCCCAGGTCCCCGGTGAGCACCGGGCCGTGCAGCGGGCAGATGGTGGCAATATCCAGTGCGGCTGCCTTTTTGAGCAGTGCCTGCACCTGCGGGCCGTACTTGCCCACGATGTTCAGGTAATACCGGCGGGCTTCGCTGGCCCAGTCGGCCTTTTCGTCAAACTTTGCCACCGCCCCGAAGCGGCCGAAACCGTCGGCGGAGAACAGCACCTTTTCGCTGCTCTCATAGCTGACCATGACCTCCGGCCAGTGCACCATGGGTGCAAACACAAAGGTGAGGGTGTGGCTCCCCAGAGACAAGCTCTCGCCGTCCTTCACCACCACACGGCGCTCCTTGGCCACGGCATCCGGGCCGAAGAACTGCTCCATATACGCAAAGGTCTTGGCGTTGCCCACCACCTTCATGTCCGGGTACTTAGCGGCCAGGCGGGCAATGTTGGCACCATGGTCCGGCTCCATGTGGGAGACCACCAGATATTCCGGCATGCGGTCGCCCAGCGCTTCGGTGAGGTTTGCCAGCCAGGCATCCGTGGCACGGTTGTCCACCGTGTCCAGAATGGCGACCTTTTCATCCAGAATGACATAGGAGTTGTAGCTGACGCCGGTAGGCACCGGGTACTGACTTTCAAACAGGTCGATGGTGGTATCGTCCACCCCCACGCCCAGAATGGCATTGCTGATTTTCTGTACGCTCATAAATCCCATGCTCCTTTATTTTTATGCTGTGCCGCAGAAAGCGGCCGATCCTTCTTAAGAACAATTCCTAGTATAGCATATCGTCAGAAATTTAGCAAGAGGAATCTGCGGCTTTTTCCTCCCGGACCCCTGACCACAACCGTTATTCATCGCCCCTGCTTTCCGGCAGGCGGGCAGACACGGGGCGGCCCGGCTCGGTGTCCAACTCCAGCAGGGCCGCAGCGCTGGCGTCATCCATCGTCTGTACGGCCCGCAATTTGCGGCTGATGGCACGGCTGCGCACGCCGATGAGATGATCCAGCTCTTCGTCGGTCTGGCGCAAACGCTGCTGCAGCTTGGAAAGCCCCTGCCCGAACTTGTCGAACTCAGTCTTGACGGCACCCAGCAGCTGCCACACCTCGCCCGAACGTTTCTGGATGGCAAGGGTCTTGAAGCCCATCTGCAGGCTGTTGAGCAGGGCCGCCATGGTGCTGGGACCGGCCACGTTCACCTGATAGTCCCGCTGCAGCACCTCCAGCAGGCCCGCATTCACCACCTCGGCGTACAGGCCCTCGAAGGGCAGAAACAGGATGCCGAAGGCTGTGGTATAAGGCGGCTCCACATACTTTTCGCGGATATCCTTGGCCTCGCTGCGCAGCACCAGTTCCAGTGCATGGCGGGCGTTTTCCACAGCCTGCGCATCGCCGGATGCCTGCGCATCCTGCAGGTGGGCGTAGGTATCACCGGGGAACTTGGAGTCGATTGGCAGCCAGACACTGCCGCCGTCGGCACCCGGCATTTTGATAGCGTACTCCACCCGCTGGGTGCTGCCGGGGATGGTGGCCACATTGGTGTCGTACTGCTCTGGGGCCAGAATTTCTTCCAGAATGGCTCCCAGCTGGATCTCGCCCAGGATGCCGCGGGTCTTGACGCCCGACAGCACCTGTTTCAGGCCGCCCACATCGGCGGCAAGGCTCTGCATCTCACCCAGGCCCTTGTACACCTGTTCCAGCTGGGCGTTGACCGCCTTGAAGCTCTCGGTCACCCGCTTCTGCAGGGCATCCTGCAGCTGCTCGTCCACCGTGCAGCGGATCTCGTCCAGCTTCTGGGCATTCTGTGCCTGCAGGGCGGCCATGCTTTCGGCCAGCGTTTTGCGCATTTCTTCCAGCTTGCGGGCGTTGGAAGCTTCCAGCCCCTGCAGGCGCTGTTCCATGGTCTGCTGCTGCGCGGCCTGCCCGGCATTCAGGGTGCTGCTCATACCCTGCACAGCGGTCTGCAGCGTTTCGCTGATGCCGCGCATGGCGTCGTAGTTCTGCCGGGCCAGCTCGGCCTGCTTCTGGGCAAAGAGCTTCGACTGGGCGTCCAGCTGCTGACGCACCCACTCCTTGAGGGCTTCGTCGTCCTGCCGGGGTGCCGGTTTTCCGGATCGGTACAGCAGCAGTGCCTGCTGCAGGCAGATGGCCACCAGCAGAACCGTATACAAAAGCGAAAGAAATTCCATGGGATGTCTCCTTATAAAATCCAAGATCCGGGCCGTGCAGATGCAAAGCCCGGACCTTTTGCTTTTTACAGTGTCTCGTAGCGGCGCAGCGTCTGGTTCCACTGCAGCTGCTCGCCGTACAGGCCCACACCGTCGGCTTCCACCTCGCCCACCTGATTGTCACAGGGGTCGGCGCGGAAGGAGCACATGGGCGGGTCAAAGGGTGCGCAGAGGGCACGGTTGGCCACCATGCGCCCGGTGTCCAGATTGCCGAAGTAGTGCAGGCGCATCTTCTCGTTCCCGGCACGGGCCATGGAGGCACCGGCCGAGCAGTCGGCGTACATCCAGCCGTAGGGCGCGATGTAGAACGCGGCCCAGTCGTGGCAGCCCACCATCTCCCGCCGCACCACAAGGCCACTCTGCCACTGGGCCGGGATGCCGGCCAGACGGCACAGTACGATGAAGGTGGAGGCCATGATGCCGCAGTCGCCCCGGCGGTTGTGGGCACAGCCGTCGGTGATGTTCTCCTGCACGAAGTAGGGCGGCTGGTAGTGGTAGTGGGTGTTGAGAGTCACATAGTCGTAAATGCGCTTTGCCTTCTGCACCGGGTCGGTGAGCCCCTGGGTGAGCTGGGCCGCCAGTGCCCGCAGATAGGGCGTGAACTCCAGATGCGGCAGCTCCTCCTGCGTGTCAAAGGTTGGCTGCACGAGCTCGTCCTGCATATGCAGTGGGTCGGCATAGCGGGCCGTGGTACGGTAGCTGTACACCGCGCCAAAACGCCGGTTCTCGGCAAGGTCAGCCTCCCAGTACGCCGTGCGCTGGGCAGCATCTTCCGGTGCAATGCAGGTGGGTGGCTCGGTGAAGGAATCCAGCGTGATATTGCTCTGTGCCGGGCAGGCCGCCGGGAGCGGCAGCCACACCCGGACGTGCACGGTGCTGCGGCCCTGCTGCTTTGCAGCCGCAAGGGCAGCGGCAAAGGCTTCGTCGCTCATGCCGATGCTGGTTTCCAGCGTGATGTCCGCGCTGACTGCGCCGGTGCGCACCATCTGCTCGTGCTCCGGCTCATACCGCTCCCAGCTGGGGTGCTGCTGGGGCGGGTCGATCTGACGGGCTGCCAGCTCCGGGTGGGTGGCCAGCAGGGTCTCGGCAAAGGAGCGGATGTACCGCTTCTCCCCTTCCACGAACCGCCAGTCCATAGCCCCGGCGCGGTCCAGTGCCCGGAATTCCTCCGGGGTAAAGCCCCGCACAAGGTCCTGCAGCAGTTCCAGCGCCTGTGCTTCGGGCACCGTATAGTCCAGCGGCAGACGGCGCAGGATCTCCCGCTGGGCCAGCAGTGCATCCCGCATGGCGTCCACCCCGTGGGGCGTGGGGTTTTCCGGCAGAGGGCCGCCGGGCTGCACCGGCTGGTTCTGCGTTTTTGTCCAGTCCTCCGCAAGATATGCGTCGATGCGGGCAATGGCCTCGGTGTAATAGCCCGCCTCTTTCAGGCGGCGCACATCGTCCGGCAGGCCGAGGTTCAGGCTTGCCAGACAGGCATTCAGATTCTTCATTGCATTCCGCTCCTTTTTTGTTCAGATTCAGCCGTTGATCTGGGTCTCCCAGAAGTTCGCAGCGTCCAGCATCCAGCCGTCGGCATCGGTGCCTGCGCCGGTACCCACGCCGTGGGTCGCATTGGGGAACAGCACCTCTTTGCAGGGCACATGGTGCTTTTCCAGTGCGCGGCTCAGCGCCGGGCGCTGAGCCGGGTAGCACAGCAGCGGGAACACATAATCGTTCTCGCCGTACCAGTGATACACCGGCGGGTAATCGTCGGTGACACAGTCAGAGATGTTCAGTTCATAGTACCGGCCCTCCAGTACAAAGGGGTCGATAGCAGCATGATAGACCGGCTTATACTCAAAGAAATTGTTGATGGGATAGCCCAGCAGCAAAGCACCGGGCTTGGGTACCCCATAGTGCTTGTAGCCCAGTTCGTCGCCGGAGAACACACCGGCCAGATGGCCGCCGGAGGAATAGCCCAGCAGAGCGTAGTTTTCCGGCTGCACATTGAATTGGCCTGCATGAGTGGTGATGAACCGGACAGCGTTGCCAAGGTCAGCCACCGGGGCGTTGTCCTTTGCCTTGAGGAACACGCGGTAGCGCAGCACGAAGGCTGCGTAGCCCATCTGGTGCAGCCGCCATGCCGTGGCATAGCCCTCGGACATATTGGCAGTATTGTTGAGCACATTGCCGGACATGACCACCACAAACTTGCTGCCGGGCACTTCCGACGGCCAGTAATACAGTTCCACGCCATCACGGGTGGCGTCTGCGGCGATCTCCTCCGGGGAGTACACTTTATAAGTCACCTGAGTGCCGGCTTCATAGGTATCGGCCAGATAGTTCAGGGCGTCGGCGCTGTCCTGTGCCATGTTGGCGCCCACATAGTCCGACAGCGTGGTACCTGCTTCCGGGGTGTCCGGGCTGTCCACGGCACTCTGCCAGGTCCACACGCCGCTGGCGGCGAATGTCGGGTCGGCACGCAGGTCAGAGACGAGGGTATCCGGCGTAACGGTCAGATGGCCCGATGCGCCAGAGGCCTCCACCGGCAGGCCGGCCAGCAGCAGCGCGGCGGCCGAGGCACCGGTCACCTGCAGAAACTGGCGGCGAGAGATCTTGTTTTGCATAAAAGCATCCCCTTTTTTTATAAATTCAAATTCTGATATTTCAGGAAGTGTGCTGCTCCCAGAAAGCCACCGCATCCGTCATCCAGCCCTCTGCATCCGTACCGTTGCCGGTGCCGATGGCATGGGGTGCATTTTCATAGACGTGCACCTCACAGGGCACACCGTTTGCCTCCAACGCCTTCCGGACGGCCGGACCCTGGAACGGATATCCCAGAGTCTTCAGGGTAACATCATTCTTGCCGTACCAGAAATAGGTCGGCGGGAAATCCGGTGTGATGCCGCCTGAGATATCCGACCAGTAATACCTCCAATCATACGATGCCAGATCCGCAAGCACATGATAGACCGGCTTGAGCTCTGCAAAATCGTTGACGGGGTAGCCCATCAGCAGCGCACCGGGCTTTGGCACATCATAGGCCTTGTAGCCATAGCGCTTATCCGAACTGAACAGCCCGCACAGCTGCCCGCCGGAGGAAAAGCCCACGAGGGCATAGTTTTCCGGCTGCACGCCGAACTGCTGTGCATGGTTCGTGATGAACTGCACCGCCCGGCCCAGATCCTGCAGGGGGCCGTTGTTGCTGATATCCCACCAGATGCGATACCGCAGCACAAAGACGCTATAGCCCATCTTGTTCAGCTGCGCTGCCACAGCAATGCCCTCGTTCAGGTCGCCGCTTTTCATGGCCGCATTGCCGCCCACCACCAGCGCATATTTGCCATCGGCATTCGTGCCGGGGAACCAGAACAGCTGCACACACCCCAGCGAGGAGTCGGCTGCGACCTCTTCCGGGCTGTACACCTGCCAGGTCACCTGCTTACCGGCTTCGTAATTCTCAATGACGATGTTCAGGCCGTCGGCGCTGTCCTGTGCCGTGGTCTCACCCACATAGTCCAGAAGGGTCTTGTTTTCATACAGGCGGCGCAGTGCAAGGCTGTCCGCATCGCCTTTGATATACGTCGAGATTCCGCTGCCCGCAATGGCCGGGTCGGAGCGGATCTCCTTCATGGTCATATCGGTGGTGATGCGGCCCTCCGCACACACCGGCAGGGCAAGAACAGCTGCAAGGCACAGCACGACTGCACCGCGTTTCAGCAGATGTCCGAACATTTCACCCATTCCTTTCCGTTTTGAATCAGCCGGTGGTATGTGCTTCCCAGAAGGCGGCGGCCTGCGTCATCCAGCCCTCTGCATCGGTGCCGTTGCCGGTGCCGATAGCGTGGGGTGCGTGCTGATATGTCACACGTTTGTAGGGTACATTGCAGGCCTGCAGAGCCTTTTCAAAATCGTTATACTGGCCGGGCATCCAGGCAGGGCCCAGCATACTGTCGTCGTTTCCGCGCCAGAAGTATACCGGCGGATATCCTTCTTCCACAGCCTTGTCTAGAGAGGTCCAGTAATAACGCCACCCACAGGTGCCGATATCGTACAGGGTGTGGTATACCGGCTTCATCACGGAGGTGTCGGAGACGGAATACCCCAGCAGCAGCACGCCGGGTTTTGCCACATGATACCGACCATAGCCTCGCTTGCTGTTGGCAAACACTCCTGCCACCTGTCCGCCGGAGGAAAAGCCCACCAGGGCGTAGTCCTCTGGCTGCACGCCAAGTTCCTCTGCATGGGCCGTGATATATTCTACCGCCCGGGCCAGGTCCTCCAGGGGAGCATTGTCGCCCATATCCATCCAGATGCGGTACCGCAGCACGAACACCCCGTACCCCATATCATGGAGCTGGGCCGCCGATGCCATACCCTCCCGCAGCTCGCCGCTGGTAAAGGCAATGTTGCCGCCCAGCACCACCGCAAATTTGGCGTTTGCCTGCTCCGCCGGGAAATAATACAGTTCCACCGCTGCCTTGGCTGGCGTGGCGGCGATCTCCTCCTCCGTGTAGACCTTGTAGGTTACCTGACGGCCTGCATTGTAGTTTTCTACTACCAGGTTCAGGGCTGCCGCACAGTCCTCTGCCTGTTCCTGGCCTGCGTATTCTGCCAAGGTCTGGTTCTGAAAGCAAGCTCGCAGCAGTGCGCTGCCATCATCGGCGTTGCCAAAGGTGAAGATGCCCGACTTTGCAATGCTGGGGTCCTGCCGGATCTCCTGCATCGTGGTCTGGGCTGTGATGGGGCCAGTGTTTTCCGCTGCCCACACCGGCAGGCTCAGGCAGGCCAGCTGTGCCAGGCACACCGCCCCGCACAGCAGCTTGTAGTTCCAGGATCTCATTTTTTGTTCCTCCTTTGGTCCGGTCCCAACCGGACGATATAGGTTTATTGTATCACATCCCAGGCTATTGTCAAAACAATTCTGCGGCCCCGCCCGCTGCAAATCCAAGACCAGATCAAACAAAGCAGGTGCCGCACTCCGCTCAGACAATCGTGTCTGACAGAACTGTGCTGCCCCTGCTTTGATCTCGTGCGCAGACCCTCACGGTTTTGAAGCCCACGGTCGAAATGCCGAAGTCCTTTCTGTAACATGCCCCGTCATTCTGTCTGCCCTGCGAACCATTGACAAAAAAACGCCAGACCCTCCTGTACCAACAAAAAAGGCCCCCTCCTAGAGGGAGCTGTCGCCGCAGGCGACTGAGGGAGCTGCACGCAAAAATGGGCCCGGAGACTTTCGTCTCCGGGCCCATTCAGAACCTGTTCTTTGGTCTGCCCTCAGGCAAACCAGCTAGTCAGTCACAAGGGCTGATTAGAACTCGACCTTCCAAGCCTTCTCACTGACATCGTTCTTCACGGTGCCGGTAGCCAGGTTGTAGATAGCAGCAGCAGAACCGACCATGCGCAGGCCAGCGTTCAGAACGCCGTTAGCACCGTTCAGGAACTTGTCGCCAGCGGTCAGCTCACCATCATGCTTGCCGAAGCCAGCATCGAAGCCGGTGCCGTAAGCACCCTTGACGCCGGTGAGCCATGCGTTGCCCAGGTTGCCGGGCTTGTAAGCGCCGTTGAACAGAACGCCGACAGTGTTCTCGACGTACTTGCCCAGGAAGCTGTTACCGATGATGGTAACCATGTTGGTGTTGAACTTCTGCCAGTTCTTGACTTCCAGAGACGGAGCCAGGATGTCAGCCAGAGAAGCGCCACCGTTGACGTAGGTCATCTCGTTCTCAGAGATTGCGGAAAAGTTTGCAGGCATCATCATAATGAATTACTCCCTTCAAAATGTAGAAAGATATTTTGCGAGCTCACTTTCGTGTGCTCACCAATCCTTACTAGGATGGCAATAATATACCACACTTTCCAGAAATGTTCAAGTACCTTTTTGCAAAAAGTGTAAAAAATGTGAAACAAGGTCTATAAAAGTATTGCTTTTGTACAGTCCGCAGGCGGTTTTCCGGTTCCGACAAGCTTTGCCGCCGCCGGGCGGTACACTGGCTGCAAGGGGGCTGCGGCATTGAAAAGCGTGATCTACCTCGACGAGCTTCTGCTGACCAATTTTGTCCTTGCTGCCCTGTTTCTCACCGCAGCCGGTCTGCTGTGCGCCACCGTGTGCACCGGGGTGCGGCTGTGCACCGGGGCGGCGCTGGCGGCAGTGTCGGCACTGGTACTGCTGGCCCCGGAGCTGCCGGGAGCCGTGGCAGTTGGTTATAAAATTTTCACAGGTTGCGCGGTGGTGGCCGCCGCCTACGGCCTGCCCGGGCGGGGGCGTTTTGCCCGTTTGTGTGCGTGGTATGCACTGCTCAACCTGCTTTTGTGCGGAGCGGTGGTGCTGCCCGGCGTGCAGAGCCGCAACCTGAGTGTCAGCCTGCCCCTGTCCCCCGGGCGGCTGCTGGCCAGCTGTGCGGGTGTGTATGCCGTACTGCGGGCCCTGCTGTACTGCTTTGGCCGCAGCGGCGCGCCCAGCGTGCCCGCCACGCTGGAGGTGGCCGGGGTGCAGCTGCCGGTACAGGCCTTCCACGACACCGGCTTTGCCCTGCAGGAGCCGCTGAGCGGCAAGGCCGTGGTTCTGGTGCAGTACCCGGCGGTACGGCACCGCCTGCCGCAGGCAGCCCGGCAGTATCTCGATGGCTGGTTTGCCCACAGCACAGCCCCGCCCCCGCCGGAGCTGGGGGTGCATCTGGTGCCCTGCCGCAGCATCCACGGCCAGAGCATGCTGCCTGCCCTGCCCGCTGCCCTGCAGTTGGGCAAAGACCGCGCAGGCGGGCTGCTGGCGGCGTTCTGCTGCCCCACGCCGCCGGACCCTGCATGGGAGCTGCTGTACGGCGAGGATGCGGCACAGCTGCTCTTATAATACTTATTATAGGGAGGACTGCTCATGTTCCAGTTTTTGCGGCAGCTCTGGCACCGCCTGTGTGCGCGGCTGCGGTTTTGCGGCGGCGTGCAGTATCTGGCCGGCACCGCCAGCCTGCCCTCTCCCCTCTCCCCCGCCGAAGAAAAAGCCCTGCTGGCCCGCATGGCCGCCGGAGAGGCAGACGCCCGCGATGCGCTCATCCTGCACAATCTGCGGCTGGTGGTGTACCTTGCCAAAAAGTACGAGAACAGCGGTGTGCCCGCCGAGGACCTGATCAGCATCGGCACCATCGGGCTGATCAAGGCCGTGAACACCTTCACGCCGGAACGCAGCATCAAGCTGGCCACCTACGCCAGCCGCTGCATCGGCAACGAGATCCTGATGTACCTGCGCAAGACCTCCAACCGCCGTCAAGAGGCCAGCCTTGACGAGCCGCTGAATGTGGACGGCGACGGCAACGAGCTGCTGCTGTCGGACATCCTCGGCAGCGACGAGAACATGGTGGGCCAGCAGCTGGAGCAGGACGCCGAGCGCGCCGGTCTGCGCCGCGCCGTGAGCAGCCTTTCGGCCCGGGAGCGCCGGATCATGGAGCTGCGCTTCGGCCTGACCGACGGCGTGGAACGCACCCAGAAAGAAGCTGCTGACGCCCTGGGCATCAGCCAGAGTTACATCTCCCGCCTTGAAAAGCGCATCATCCAGACCCTGAAGCTCCAACTGGAAGGGCAATAAAAAAACGCGGCCTTGTCCTTGACAAACCGCGTGGAATCGTCTATACTGAAAATACAAAAGGCGCTGGCCCATACAAACGACTAGCTCCTTACCATTGTGTCAAAAAGAAAAATGACTGCTCTGGGTTGGGGAACTTTGAGGCGGTCATTTTTTCTTTTTATCATCCCTGTGCGAGACAGTCCATGTGATCTGAAATGTAACGTAGATTGCTCCGCCAAGCAGCGAAAGCAGCATTACGACCTGTTCAAACGTCATGGTGCATCCCCCCTTTCCGCCCTTGGGCGTCCGGGGGAGGCCGAGATTTCAAGAAAAATTCGCTCCACCGGGCACTCAGGTGCCGGTAAGGAGCTCAGCCGCCTGCATTTGTGGGACGCAGCGCCTCGTGGCAGCCTTGCGGCTGCATTTAAAGCATACCATAATTATGGGCCAATTGCAATTGCGGCTTTTTTGCACGCTCATCCGGCTGCCGGGTGGGCGTGTAATTTTTTCCACGCATAGTGGTTTGCCCCTGCGGCCATACTCCCGGTGAACTTCAAAACAGACCGGGGGCGTTTGGATGTACAATAAGGTGGAACTGTGCGGCGTGAACACGGCGCAGCTTCCTGTTTTGTCCGAAAGCGAAAAGCGGCAGCTGCTCCTGCAGGCCCACGCCGGGGATGCAGGAGCACGGGAACGCATGGTGGAGGGCAACCTGCGGCTGGTGCTGAGCGTGGTGCAGCGCTTTGCCCAGCGGGGCGAAAACCTCGACGACCTGTTTCAGGTGGGGTGCATCGGGCTCATCAAAGCCATCGACAACTTTGACCCTGCCCAGCCGGTGCGGTTTTCCACCTACGGCGTGCCCATGATCATCGGCGAGATTCGACGCTTTTTGCGGGATAACAATGCCCTGCGGGTAAGCCGCAGCCTGCGCGATACCGCCTACCGGGCCATGCAGGCCCGCGAAACGCTGGAGAAGCAGCTGGGCCGGGAACCCACCATGGACGAGATCGCCGGGGAGGCAGGCCTGTCCCGCCGGGAGGTGACCGCGGCACTGGAATCGGTGGTAGAGCCGGTGAGCCTGGAAGAGCCGGTGTATACCGACGGCGGCGATGCCATGTACCTCATCGACCAGGTGCGCGACCCGGATGGCGAGGACAGCTGGATCAGCGGGCTGCAGTTCCGGCAGACCGTGGCCGGGCTGACCCCGCGCGAAAAGCGGATCATGGAGCTGCGCTATCTCCGGGGCAAGACCCAGATGGAGGTGGCGCAGGAGATCGGCATCAGTCAGGCGCAGGTGTCCCGGCTGGAAAAAGGTGCCTTGAACCAATTCCGGGCCGGGCACTGAACACAGCAGCGCCCCTGCTCCGTCCATCCGGCGGCGTGCAGGGGCGCTGCGCTTCTATTTACGGTATTTTCGGCGGGTGGCAGCCCCGCCGCGCAGATGCCGTTCGGCTTTGTTGCGTGCCAACACCGCCCGCACCTGTGCCGACAGCCCCGGGCTGACCCGGACCAGCCGCACCGAAACGTCCTTGTGCACGGTGGACTTGCTGCACCCAAACGCTGCAGCCGCAGCGCGCACGGTGGCCCCCTGCTCCACGATGTATTCTGCCAGCTGTACCGCCCGCTGTTCCGGATCTGCTCTCATACCCCCACGCCCCCTGTATCGTGCTGCTACAGCCTATGCGCCGGGCCGGGCAATTATGTCGGCAAGGGTTGACTTTTGCCGCCCGGCTGCGCTATACTGGACGCGGACATAAAAACAGGGGCGCCGTAAGGCTGAGATCCGCACTGAGCGGAGTACCCTTTAACCTGATCCGGGCAATGCCGGCGTAGGGAGTTTGCGGAGCTGTCCGGCACCATCAACAAACCTCCATGCGTCTGCTACCGGCAGGCGCATTTTGTTTTTGTGTACTATCGTTCTGAGAAGAGGAATCCCTATGACCAAAACCTATTCCAAGACCCGCATTCTGGTGGAGGGTGCACTGATGATCGCTCTGTCCACCGTTTTGAGCATGATCCAGATCCCGCTCATGCCCCACGGCGGTTCCATCACCCTGTTCAGCATGGTGCCCATTCTGGTAATGAGCTACCGCCACGGCGCAAAGTGGGGCGTCATGACCGCTTTCGTCAACAGCCTGATCCAGCTTGTGCAGGGCCTTGGCAATCTGGCATACTGCCAGACCCTCACGGCACAGGTGGGCTGCGTGCTGCTAGACTACCTTCTGGCCTTCACGGTGCTGGGCTTTGCCTGCCTGATCGCAAAGCCGTTCCGCAGCCGCACCGTGGGTGTCGGTGTCAGCGCCTTTGTGGTGTGCCTGCTGCGCTTTTTGTGCAGCTTTCTGTCCGGTTACATCGTCTGGAAGGACTACGACTACGCTTTCAGCTGGATGACCGAGATCGGCTTTCCCGGCATCTCCAACATGAGCGTGGACGGTCTGTGCTGGCTGTACAGCGCCGTGTACAACGCCACCTACATGCTGCCTGAAGCCATCCTGACCACCGTCCTTGTGGTGATCCTGATCCGTGTCGCCCCGCAGATCTTCGACCGGCAGAACGCCAGAGCGTAAGTTTTTTCGCGATCATTTTTCCCGCCGGGAAGGGCATTTCCCCGGCGGGAATTTTTTTGCAGAAAATCCCAAAAAAGCTGTTGACAATCCGGCAAAGCGCTGGTATAATTACTTCTGTCGTCAGGCACGGCACGAACATCTGGGGGATTAGCTCAGCTGGGAGCCCGGTTGGTATCAAAACACACCCCCAGTCAG
>OJOV01000356.1_pt1 | contig 51849 bp, 47 predicted proteins | sample 1598281 | NCBI WGS metagenome assembly OJOV01 (sample SAMN03922469, study PRJEB24848) | human gut metagenome | isolation source: stool sample | host: Homo sapiens | place: Germany | collected 2010-11
AAACCGCCCGTTGGTGATCTGCACGCTGCGGCCGAACCCATCAGTTGTTGCTGTTCGAGTAGAATTCGTGGAAAGGTCTTTTGTTTTGTTTTTTGTGGTAGAAAAATATTAACAAAAAGACCTTTTTTCTTTATTAAAATCAGAATTTAATCTATGAAAGAGCGCTGTTTTTTCAGCGCTCATGCACAATTCAGGCTAGGATACACGGCACGTTTGTTTTAATTCCTCAGGAGGAATGAATCATGAAAAAGACCAATCTTTTGCTGGCAGCGGCTTTCTCGATGGCTCTCGGATCAATCGCCATGAACGCCTCCGCCTGCTCCACGGTCGTGGTCGGCAAGGACGTTTCCGCCACCGGCCAGATCATGATCGGTCACAACGAGGACAATGACCTCCGCATCGTCACGAGCCAGTACTGGGTTCCGGCTGCCGACCACAAGGCCGGCGAGCTCATCACATACGAACAGACGACCGCCAAGATTCCTCAGGTTGCCCATACGTACGGCTTCTATTGGACGCAGACCCTGCATCCGGACGGCTATTCCTTCTCCGACGGCTTCGTCAATGAAAACGGCGTCGCCATCGTGACGAACAACTGCAACAACACGTTCGAAGAAAAGAACCCGGTTGTTGACGGCGGCGTCGGCTACGGCATCCGCCGCCTGCTCGCCGAACGCGCCAAGACGGCCCGCGACGCCGTCGACATCGCCATCGACCTCGTCACGAAGTACGGCTACATTACTGGCGGCCGCACCTACACCGTCGCCGACCGCAACGAAGCCTGGCAGATCATGCTTCTCAAGGGCCATCGCTACATCGCCCGCAAGGTTCAGAACGACGAAGTCACGTACATCGCCAACGCCTTCGCCTTTGACAAGGTCGACGTCAACTCCAAGGACGTCATCATGTCGCCCGACCTGATAGAACATGCGATCAAGACCGGCCACTACAAGCCCGCCAAGGCCGGCGACTACTCCGACTTCTCCTTCCGCAAGGCCTATCAGCCGATTGAACGCCGTTCCGCCGACTGGAACAAGGATCGTGCCCAGACCGCTTGGGAAATGCTGATGGGCAAGGAAACGATGGACCAGGAAGCCTTCCCGTACTCCGTGAAGCCGACCAAGAAGCTCACGGTCTCGGACGTCCAGAAGATCGTCTCCGGCCACTGGAAGCGCGAAGCCCGCACGAGCGGCTTCTTCCATCAGTCGATGCGCGACATCTGCAACGTCGGCACGTTCGAATCCGTGGTTTACGAAATGAACGCCGAACCGCTGCTCACGCGCGGCTGGCGCACGTCCGCCCGTCCGTGCCAGACCCCGTACGTTCCGTTCTTCCCGCTCGCCAAGCCTGCCGAAGCCCAGTCCTTCATGACGCCTGAAGTTGCAACGGCCGAGCACTTCCATGCCACGCCGGATCGCTTCGACTTCAAGGCCGACTTCGGTCTCTACACGGCTCTGAAGACCCAGAACCTGGTCGACTATCTTGATGACGGCGCCCGCGCCGACCTCCGCAAGGTTATCGAAGCCCAGCAGGCCAAGTGGCTTGCGGAAGGCGATTCCGTTCTCAAGACCGCCCAGTATCTTGAAAAGAACGTCTCGCAGGACAAGGCCAAGGCATACCTCCATCAGTATGCGGCCGAAGCCTACAACGTCTCGATCGCGCTTCTTGAAGACGCCTTCCAGAACATGAAGCCGCTCAAGATCGAAATTCTCGCCGACACGCTCTCCCTCTCCAAGAAGGACATGGTTGACGTGGTCGTCTTCGGCGAAAAGGGCCTCGATCTCTCCAAGGCCAAGAAGGAAAGCTTCGTCTTCGGCATCACCTATCCTGACCCGAACGTCGACGTGAACCTGAAGCGCGCCAAGGCGACGAAGATGGCTCTCAAGGACGTCAACGGCGACGGCGTGAAGGACCTGGTCCTCACCTTCCCGTCTGACGAAGCCGCCAAGTACGGCTTCGAAGGCGTCAACACCGACCTCTGGCTCTTCGGCGAAATCGATGGCCAGAAGAAGGGCGGCTTCGACCTCGTCCGCATCGTCAAATAACCGCATGACAGCTGATTAAAGCCCGCCGCAAGACGGGCCTCAATCGACAATCTGCATCAACCAGCCCGGAAAGCCATTAAGTTTTCCGGGCATTCGTTTGCCCGACGGCTCAAGTCATCGGGAATTTGCATTTTCAGGCCTGTGCCCAAGGACTTACTTAGCGTTGTCCTCGACCTTCCTGACTTCGTGCGGCGCCGCTTCAGCCGCATGTCGAGCCGCGTTAAGCACATGAGACTGATGGCGAGCCTCAACAGCCTGAGAGGCGCGCACTGCAGCCGCATCGTCGAAAGCTGCTGCAACCGGCGGAAGCTTCGAGACGACCACCTTGATGGCCTTCAGGGAAAGTCGGATTTCCAGGCTCAGGAATACCGTCGAGAGCACGATCAACCCGACCAAAGCCAGCAGAAGCGTGCTGTTGAGAATATCGGCGCTCATGCCCGTCGTCTGCTCAAACACGCATAGAGCGACAAGGAAGGCGGATACAACGGCCGACAAAACCACGCAAAATTCCCCCTTGCGAAGAAGCCCAGCCCTATGGAAGATGAAGTCGATCTCATCGTCGATGTCCTCGCGCTCCTCGTCGGTGAGCTTCGGATCCAGGCGTTCGTTCATCAGAAGGCGAATGCGGTGAATGTCAAGTGATCGAGCCCGACAAGACGTTCGTGGCTCGCGTGATCTATTTGGAGGCGCTCATGCTTCTCAACGAGCGCTTCTATGATGACGAATGGAAGGCGCGCATTGCCGAGTACCTCGGCTGTCGATGGCCGGGCTACAAGGGACAGCGGATTACGGCCGAACTCCTTGACGAGTGGATGGATTGGGAGGAGGAGGCCGGCTGAGGGCCGGCTCAACGAAACATTCCTTACGTTGAAATAGCTGAAAGTTTGGTTGATGCAGGGATTTTTGGAAGTTACGCAAGTTGTTATAACTTTGCGTAACTTCCAAAGCCGTTCAGGTATTCCTCATGATCCATCGAACTACACCTTTCACGGCGTCGAGAAGCCGAAAGAACCGGTTTCTCTAAGCGCTGATGACCGGTGTGGTGTGTTAGGTCCATTCCCGAAAAGCGCAAAAGCCCGCCCTGCATGTTGCATCAGGACGGGCTTGCTCAGCACCATTCAACGGGAAGAATAGGTGCTGTGAACCGACAGGATTATTTCAGAATCTTCTCTGCAGCTTCCTTGCCGGCAATTCTGCCGAAAGTGATCGTTTCGGAAATCGAATTGCCGCCGAGTCGGTTTTTACCATGGACACCGCCGGTGACCTCACCCGCAGCGTAGAGGCCGCCAATGACATTGCCCTTGGTGTTGATGACTTCCGTGCGGCCGTTGATCTTCAGTCCGCCCATGTAGTAGTGAATGGCCGGCGTGATTTCGATGGCATAGTACTTGGGAGTGTCCACCTTGGCCGAGATGCCCGGACGATTGAAGTCGGGATCCTTGCCGGCCTGCGCGTACTCGTTGTACTGCTTGATGGTTGCTTCCAGGTTGGCAAGATCAATGCCGGCATTCTTGGCAAGCTCGGCGAGCGTATTGCCTTCCTTGGCAAGACCGAGTTCGAACGCCGCATCCGTCTGCTTGACCTTGTCCCGGACCTTCTGGTCGAAGATTTCGAAGGCCGTGCCGCCGGTCTGCTTGCTGACGGCCGCACTCGTCACGTCGCGCGTCGTCAGTTCGCTGATGAAGCGCTTGCCTTCACGGTTGACGAAGACGGCACCGGCGCCTCGAACAGTTTCCGAAATGATGACGGGAGAGCCGACCAGAAGCGTGGGATTGAGCTGAATTTCCTTCGCATCGACCACGTCGGCACCCACGGACTGAGCCAGAATCATGCCGTCGCCCTGACTGCCGGGCTGATTCGACGTCTTGACATCGGAACTGATCTCGGGACGAAGGCTCTGAACAAGATTCATATTGGCGCCGATGCCGCCCGTGGCAAGAACCACGGCCTTGGCATTGATGCGGTAGAGGCCGGAATGCTTGCCCTTGACGAGCACGCCGGTGACGTTGCCCTGGTCGTCGGTAAAGAGCTTGACCATCTTCGAATTGAGGCGAAGATCAATGTTGTTGGCCTTTACTTGATTGCGGAAGAAATCCGACAGGTACGGGCCTACAAAGGTGCCGCCGGCAGGACCATGCATGCGGGCTGCAGATGCACCGCCGCCGCGGCCCACATGAGAAAGAACCGCGCCGCGGGCCTTCAGCCATTCAATAGAGGCGTTCGATTCTTCGGCAAGAATCTTGACGAGCTCGGGATTGCTTGCCTGCTTGCCGCCCTTCATCGTGTCGGCGAACATCATCTCGGGCGTGTCCTTGATGCCCTGAGCCTTTTGGAATTCGGTGCCTGCGGCATTCATGCCGCCGGCTGCAAGCTGGCTGTTGCCGCCCGGAATAGCCATTTTTTCGAGCATCACAATGTTCTTGACGCCGGCTTCCTGAGCAGTCATTGCCGCAACGAAGCCCGCCGCACCGGAACCGACGATGAGAAGATCGGTTTCTTCAGTGTAAGCAGGCATGGCGTCGGCATATTTCTTGAGATCTTCGACCTGCGACGGATTCACGGCTGTCTTGTTGAAGTTCTTCTTCATTGCCGGAAAATCGTGGCAGTTCGTGCAGTAGGCAACACTGGCTTCGTGACCTGAATGACAGGCGGTGCACTGAATCGTGCCGAGATGGCTCTTGTGCGGATTGGGTTCTCCGGCCTTTTCAGTTTTGGCGGCCACTGCGGTCAGATCGCCATGACACTTCGTGCAGTTGGCATTGATTTCCGCCTCTCCGTCGCTCACCTTGGCGGTCGGATGGCACGAGGTGCAGTCAAGCCCGAGCTTGCCGTGCTGTCCGGCAAGATGATCGGCATGGCTGCCCTGAGAATAGGCCGAAACAACGTTCGAGGGAAACGAATTGTCAGCCGCATTGGCATTCAGGCCCACACACGCCGAAAGCGTGCCTGCCATAGCCATAGTCAGCATTTTTCTTTGAAACAACATGACGGTTCTCCTTTTTTGGTCTGAGTTTCAAATTGTTCTTTGACTTGTTCAAGTTATAAGCACGAATCATAACGTTTGCTTACAATGACTTGCATTGGGCATTTTTTAATACAGCGTTAGGAAAATACGAACGATATGCTTCACTTCAGCTTTACCGATCTGATGGTTTTCTCTGCCGTTGCGGATGAACATAATCTGACAAAGGGAGCTGCAAAGGTTCATCTGGCTCCGTCATCGGTTTCGGTGCGCATCAAGAATCTGGAGGATGCGCTTGGTCTGCCGCTGCTCAACCGCCAGGCTCGAGGCGTCGAATTGACCAAGGCGGGTGAAATTGTCGATGGCTATGCAAAAAGAGCGATTTCTCTGATGGGAGAAATGCAGCAGTCTCTGCAGCCTTATCTGTCGCAAAAGGCCGGCTTCATCCGCATCGCGGCGAACTACGGCGCCAGCATTGATTTCCTGCCGAAGGACATTGCCGCCTTCCTTGCTAAAGAGCCGGGAGCCCGCATCAGCTTAGAGCAGAGATCCTCTTCCGAAGTTGTCGAACTCGTCGCGCTCGGCAAGGCGGACATCGGCATTTCTGCATATCCCGGAAAATACAGCGGCCTCTCATTTCTCCCTTACCGAAACGACCGGCTCGTCATTGCGTGTCGAAAGGATCATCCTCTTGCCAGGCATGACAGCGTCGACTTCAAGGATTGCCTCAAGTACGACTTTCTTGGGTTAACGGAAAACAGCGCTATGCAGAGATTCGTATTCAAACATGCAAAGGCTCTCGGCCATCCTCTGGAACTAAGGCTTCAAGTCGACAATCAGCAGATACTGCTTTCATTGGTCAAAAGAGGCGCCGGCATTGCCGTCGTGAGCAACGAGGCCTTTGCGCAAGCCGTGCCTGAGGGCGACATCAAGGCTGTCGCGATTGAGCAGGATTGGGCAAAGCGCGAACTTCGAATAGCGATCAATGAAAAATTCGAATCGACGTGCAGCGAGATGGTTCAACATCTGCTGCAGCAGTTGGCTACGGGTCAACCATGAAGACGGGTTTACCGGCATCGTTCAAGCGTTATGATTGCGGGACAGGAGTGATTTTTTAGCCGCTTTCATCGCCGCCTCAGCGTCGCCCGCCAAGAGACTCACCACGGCCTGCATGAGATAGAAATGCTGGGACGTCGTCTTCATAAAATTTCCGCGAGGAAACCTGCGGCTTGAGCCGCAGGAGGAATCGCGGCTGTTTTTATTTTAAAAAAATCACTGCTGTCCAAAACGAAAACAAGTTAAAATCGCGCGCAAGGCCTCAGCTACCAACTGGGGCCAATTTTTTAGGGTAAGAAAAAATCGGATCTCAATGGAAAAGGTGCGCTGAAAAGAATCATGGTGGTCGCGTATATTTGAAGCTTCCACACTACAAATTAGCGCGCCACCATGAATTCGGTCGGACTGCATGTCTTTGCGCAACTACTGAAGGTGTTGCCCATGGACACATTTGAAGCCATTGCGGCAAAGTATCCGCTCAAGCCTTGTAACTCGCGGAAGTTTACGCCACGGGATTATTTCACGGCCATGTTGTTTGGACAACTGTCAGGAGCCAGTCCCTTGCGGGAAGTGGTGCTCGGCATGGCAATAGCCGGTGAAAAGATTGTTCACACCGGGGCTAAGTTCATGAAAAGAACCACCTTGGCTTATAACAACAATCACTCCAATCCCCTGATCTTCAATGACTTCTATTTTGCTGTTCTGGAGCAGTTTCGCTGCGAACTTGGCCATAAAAAACAAGCTCAATTTGATAAGCCGCTCTTCTCGATTGACTCCTCAACAATCAGCCTCGGCTACAAGCTTTATGGCTGGGCGAACTTTCGGCGGCACAAGAAGGGAATCAAAGTCCATACCGGACTGTCCAATGAGCTGGGACTCCCCGAAGTCGTTGTTATGACGGTGGCCAAGAAAGCGGACGTCAGGTGCGCCGAAGCCGTCATCGAGCAACTGCCTCAGGAGGCCATTATCGTAATGGATCGGGGATATAACGATTACCGCCTGTTCAACTGGATTGACAAAAGAAATACGGTGTTTGTTACCCGGCTAAAAAAGAACGCTGCTCATACACCGATCGATGAAAGCACCATGGTCGGAGAAGGCAACTACTGGTCCGACTATCACATTACCTTTACCGGCGAGGCCGCCAAGGAAGTCTGCGGCGAAAAGAAGTGGCGGGTGGTTCGGTACTTCAATACGATCGAAGATCGTTGGTTTGAATTCATTACGAATGATTTCGACAGCCCTGCTGAAACGATTGCAGAGCTTTACCGCGAGAGATGGAAGGTGGAGCTCTTCTTGAAAAAAGCTCAAGCAAAACAACGGTGGTCAAGGCATACTTCGGAACAACGGAAAACGCTGTCCACAGTCAGGTGTGGATTGCTTTGATTGCGACATTGTTGCTGCAAATCTTGTTTCAGCGTAGCCGTGACCACAGGTATTTCAGCACTTTTAACTGGGTTGTGAGGCAGAGTCTTTGGAAATACATCCGCTTGGAACAAATCCTGAATCCGTCAATCCTCGGCCGAGATGAGCCAGAGGCTTCCTGTGAGGAATCTCCGCAGATGGAGCTTCCATTCGGAAAAGTAGGCCCCTAAAACCGAAAATTCGCATTTTCTATTTTAAATCAACAAACTATTTTTTTTTGATGCACAAATCCGTTTTGGACAGTAGTGGAACATTATGAATATGAATGACAAAAGAATCCTCGCGGCCGCCGCCGTCTTAGCAATGGGCGGCATCTCGCAGGCTGCGGAGCCCGTCTGCACGATGACGCTCACGGCCGGTCCGCATGCCGGGGAGAACGGAAGGCCCGTCACAGTCTTTTACGTGACCGACGGCGCAAGGCTGGGCCCTGCGGTTTCCGGTATCTGCAGCCTGCTTTCGGGAACGAAGGGCGCCGCATCGACCTGTGCCGTTGCGGCCGTCGACGTGCCCGACCGCACCGCCTTCCTGACGCCCACGCGCTCGAGCATCGGCCGCAATGGTCGAGACACCGGAAAGCCCGCTCAGGGCGGGCGCGCCTCGGAACTCGTGGAATGCCTTGAGAAGACCGTGAAGCCCGAAGTTGCCAAACGCTTTGAAGGAGAAGCCTTGAGGCACGTCCTCATGGGCCACTCGTTCGGCGGACTCTTTGCGCTCCACACCATGGCGGAGCGCCCCGAGCTGTTTGATGCCTGGGTGGCGGCCGATCCGTCCCTCTGGTGGGACGGCGGCGTGCTCGTGAGAAGCCTGGAGGCAAAGCCCGGCTCGGGACGCCCCGGCGCATTCGTTTATGCGGGCTTCGGCACGGCTTTGAGAAAGGCGAGCGGCACGACGGCAAGCCACAACCTTGCGTCCGAAAAGCGCTTTGAAGAGGCTTTAAGGTCCTTTTCGGGAACCGAAAGCGCGGTTCTCGTCGACGACTATCCGCGCGAAACACACGGGACGATTGCCGTGCCTGTCTTCCATGAGGCGATGAAGCATCTGATTTTGAGGCCGAAGAACGACGCAGGGACGAAACCGGCAAAGTGACGCTTGTCTCTCTGTAAATAAAAAAACGCCGCAGGGATTATCGTTCCCGTGCGGCGTTTCTATTTGTGCGCTCGGCATGAGCGCGTTCTAATGGGTGAAAGTCCCGAGTGCAGGGGGTAGCACCAAGCACATAGCGAAAGAGCAAGGGTGTCCGCCGCGAAGCGGGATCTGAAGGAAGCTGGAGGCAAACCACTGACCTGACGTAAAGAAACTGCATAAGGCATTCGAAGATGGGTAAGTCTGCAAAACAAGATGAAGCCCGAAGCTACACGGAATCCGAGGTGTAGATGCAGCAGGTACATGGTGGGAAAGAACGCGTTCTTACCCGAGGAGGACTCACGGACTTCAATGCAACAGCATTGTCGGAGTAAAGCTTGCCGTGAGTAGTCAGCAACGGTCATAGTAAGCAGGGCAGTACCTGACGAAGGACCAAATTTATAGGAGTACGGTGCCGTAGACACAAAGTCGCATGGCGCAGAAAACATAAGAAACCTGTCTGAGTTTTGGTACCCACGGAATGGGAAGAGGAACTCAGGAGGGCGCAACGGCCGTGATGGACATGGAAAACACCGCACATACCCCGCCTGCTTTCACGGGGATCACACTTGAAGCGATACTGAGCACTGAAAACCTTACATCCCCATTAAAAACCGCCCAAATGTGTAGTAACAACATTTGGGCGGGAACTAAGGTTAATTCTTTTGTGAGCGCGCTTCATCAAGGTCGCTCTGCCACAGGCCCTTGGGCATGGGAAAGGCGACGTTTTCGTCCGCGGCCGCCGCAAGCGTTGTGACGCTTTGGGCACCGAACTCTTTCTGAATCATTTCCACAACCCCCTGAACCAGGGCTTCGGGCGCGGAGGCTCCGGCGGTGATGCCGACTTTTTCAACGCCGGTAAGCCAGGCGCGGTCAATGTGTTCGGCACTGTCAACGAGGTAGGCCTTCACGCCGCACCGTTCACTCACCTCACGCAGGCGTGTGGAGTTCGAACTCGTGGTCGATCCGATCACAAGCACAAGGTCCACGCGGGCGGCAAGCGCCTTTACCGCATCCTGACGGTTTTGCGTGGCGTAGCAGACATCGGCTTTTTTTGGTTCTGCGATGCCGGGGAACTTTTGCTTGAGCGCATCAATCACATCGCGGGCGTCATCCACGGAAATCGTGGTCTGCGTGACATAAGAAAGGGTGGAGGGGTCAAGTGTTGCCGGAAGGTTTTTCACTTCCGCCGGGCTTTGCACGAGCGTGATGCCGTCCTTGACCTGCCCCATCGTGCCCTCGACTTCCGGGTGCCCGGCGTGACCGATCATGATGATGCGGCGGTTTTGCTGCCTCATGCGGATCACTTCGCGGTGAACCTTCGTGACAAGGGGGCAGGTGGCGTCAAAAATCCGGAAGCCCCGTTTTTCCGCTTCCTGCTGCACCGCAACCGGTACGCCGTGCGCGGAAAAAATAAGGGTGGCGCCGTCAGGCACATCACTTAAATCTTCCACAAAGACCGCACCCTGTTCCCGGAGCCGCTCCACCACGGTTTTGTTGTGAACGATCTCGTGACGCACGTAAATGGGAGGGCCGTAGACGGCAAGCGCACGTTCGACAATCGCAATCGCGCGGGTGACGCCCGCACAAAAACCGCGGGGCTGGGCAAGAATGATCTGCATGGCAGTGGTTGCTCTGTAAATTTGAGTGTTGGCGAAAGTGTAGAAGAAAAACGCCGGCGGCTCACAAACGCACAGGCGCGCGACAGTGTAGAATGCGCCCTTCGCGGTGAGGGCGCACTATGCAAATGGAGCGCCCGCGGCGGGCTTCTCTTCTGCCTGAGAAATCAGAGGTTTGGCAGAGGAGGATTTTTGTCGTATAATCATCGTCTTTCAGTTTTCGCGCTCACGCCCGGATATCGGCGAGGCGTGAAGCGTTTTTAATCAACTTTTTACGGGAGTTAGCGATGGCACGAGTGTGTCAAGTCACCGGCAAGGCGCCGATGGTCGGCCATCAAGTCTCGCACGCGAACAACAAGACCAAGCGTCGTTTCATGCCGAACCTGCAGTATCGTCGTTTCTGGGTCGAAAGTGAAAACCGTTGGGTCCGCCTGCGTTTGACGACGGCTGGTCTTCGCACTGTCGACAAGATCGGTATTGATGCGGTTCTCGCGGATCTGCGCGCCCGCGGCGAAATCTAACCTGACAGGAGATTGAACCATGGCAAAGGGTGCACGCGAAATAATTAAGATGGAATCGTCCGCAGGGACGGGTTACTTCGTCACTACGACGAAGAACAAGAAGACCTCCACGGGTAAGCTCGAACGCAACATGTTCGATCCGGTTGCCCGCAAGCACGTCCTCTTCAAGGAAACGAAGCTTCGTTAATCCTTGCCGTATCCCAGCGCTGTGCGAGCGCTGACGATCCCGAAAACCGGCTGCTGAGTGATGCCTCAGCAGTCGGTTTTTTCGTTGTCGGGAAAAAACGGCGTCCCAAAGGCCGTATCAGTCGGATTATTTTCTGCGGGGAAGACCGAAGTAGCCCTTAAACGGCCAGAGACGCCGCCAGCGGTTGATGCGGGTGAGTTCGGCTTCGCGTTTTTCGCCCATCGCATCGGGCTGAAAAATCTTCCACTTTTTGTAGGCTCCGCTCATGTCAAGTGCTTCGAGCGATTTTTTGAGCCACGCGGGCATGCCGGCAGTGGCAAGCGCTGACTGAAAGTCAATGACGGCAGGGGTTTTATCAGGCCGCATCAGCACGTTGCCGTTACTGCGGATGTCCAGATGCACGATTCCGGCGCGGTGCATGCTTTTGATGAGTTCTTCCAGGCAGATCAGAAAGGCCGGGGTGACTTCCTCACGGGGAAGTTCGGCAAGGGTTTTGCCAGGAATAAAGGTAAGCGCCACGGCGTTTTCATCGAGTCTGAAGGCTTCTGCAGCAAAGCCGTCGATGTCGGCCACATAATGCGCGGCCTTGAGTTCGCGTGCCAAAAGAAAGCGCCCGAAGGGACGCACGAAGAAGGGGCGCGTTGAAAAGTCTTTGACCGTCCAGGTACGCCCGGCGAGGGTAACCCGCGTGACGACGGCGTTAAAAAGCCGTCCGTCACGCAGCAGAACTTTTTCGGCTTTTTCAAAGTCAGCCCGGGTAAAGGGCTGACCGGGAAAAGCGTCCTTTATCGTCACAGCCGAAAAGTCTCATAAGGAAAATATCAGGGCATCTGAATGCCGCCCGTGCCGGCGGCCGGCGGGACGCCGAAGCCGGGGGTGCCGGGGGTGACGATCTTGCTTGCCGCCTCACGGCGAAGCTGCTGCATTTTTTCAATCGTCTCCTGCACACCCTTTTTGGCGGCTTCCCCGTAAAGCTTCACGGCTTCTTCAAGGTTTGCAGCCTTGATTTCAAAAGAAATCGGCAGCGGTCCCATCTGCGTCATGATCTGCACTTCACCGGTGAAAATGCAGGCGCGGGCCGTGTCCTTCTCTCCCTGAGCCGTCACCGGCGTCAACACATGAATGACGCCCATCTTGCGGTCCGTGATCATTTCCTCACGGTAAAGATTGGCTGCGTCCATTTCGACTTTCAGATCATCACCGAATGCCATTTTTGTGAATTCCTGTCGTTAAAAAATGCGGGTAAACAAAACGCCGCGCGAAAAGAGAGTTCCTTCCGCCGGCGCTTTTTTAAGTGCGTATGCGATTGTCGCAGAAAACCGCGGTTAACGGTAGACCATCACCGGGACTTTCGAATGCGTGAGCACCTTCTGGGTTTCACTGCCCAGAAGGACTGCGGCAATGCCCTTGCGGCCGTGGCTGGCCATAAACACGCAGTCGCAGCCCTTTTCGGAACACGCGTCCATAATGGCTTCCGCCGGCGAAAAAGACTTCACCGAAAGCGTCTGCACTTTGATGCCTTTTTCTTCAAGAATGGCGCGGGCTTCGGCAAGGCGCTCTTCAGCGACCGTGCGCACGCGTTCATCGTAGTCATCGATCGATTCCGGGCGGTATTCGCTCAGAGACGTGTAGCTGTAGGGTTCGATCACGGTGATGAGCACCACTTCAGAGTGCATGGCCTCTGCAAAGGAAGCCGCACCGCGGACCGCATCAAGAGAAAGTTCCGAGCCGTCGGTCGGCACCAGGAGACGCTTGTACATAAAAACTGTTCCCTGTTTTTTGTAATTTCAAGACGCAATGATTCTATGCCAAAAATGCGGTGCGCGAAACAAGTACGGAAACACTCTATGCCCGCGTCTTAGTCTGCGCCTTGGCGGTTTACAAAAAAAGGCGGCACGGGTTTGTCCGTGCCGCCGGGATCATGGACCGTGGCCTCAGAAAAGCGGTTTCTTCGGCTCGTTTTCCATGTGCGAGACCGTTTCAGGAGCCTTCTTACGCTTGACAAACCAGGTGAAAAAGACCGGCACGAAGATAGTCGCGATAAATGTCGCGGCAATCATGCCGCCGAAAACACCCGTCCCCATGGAGTGACGGGCCCCGGCACCTGCGCCCGTGGCAAATACAAGCGGGACGATACCCATCACAAACGCGAGCGACGTCATCAGAATCGGCCGCAGTCTCAAGCCCGCCGCTTCAATTGCGGCATCAAAGGGGCTTAACCCCTCGTGCATTTTCTGTGCGGCAAATTCCACGATCAAAATGGCGTTTTTTGCTGAAAGTCCGATCAACACCAGCAGCCCGATCTGAAAGTAGATGTCGTTGGAAAAACCGCGGATCCACAGCGAAACGAGGGCCCCGAGCACGGCAAAGGGAACCGCAAGCACCACAGCAATCGGCAGCGACCAGCGCTCGTAGAGAGCCGCCAGAATCAGAAACACGATGATCATGCCGAAGATAAACGCGGTCGTGGAAGACGCGCCGATCCGTTTTTCCTGCCAGGCCTGGCCCGTCCACTCAACGGCGTAGCCCTCGGGAAGGTATTCCTGCGCGGTTTCTTCAACGATCCGGATGGCTTCGCCGGAACTCACCCCCTGAACGGCCGAGCCCACAAACTGCGCTGCGAGATACCCGTTCATACGCGCAAGGCTCTCGGGGCCCGAGGTGCGCTTAACCGTGAGAACGGCAGACAGGGGCACCATTTCACCGGTGGTGTCGGAGCGCACCCAAACCTTGCCGAGATCTTCGGGGGTGAGGCGGTAGCGGTCTTCGCCCTGCATGATCACGCGGTAGATGCGGCCGTTACGGGTGTAATTGTTGATGTAGGAACCGGCAAAAAACGCCGTGAGCGTCGAATAGACGTTGTCTGAGGTAATCCCGAGCTGCGAGGCCTTCACGTCATCAAGATCGACCTGAATAAGGGGCGACTCTGCGCGCACGAAGTGCCTGAGGTCGGTGAGTTCCGGGCGTTCCGCAAGACGCGCGAGGAAATCCTCGGTGACGCGCTGCAGCATCAGAGCGTCGTCGCTTCCGCGGGACTGGATGTAGCCTGAAAAGCCGCTTGAGGAACCCAAGCCCCGGATCGGCGCGGGAAGCGAGGCCACCGTCACCGATTCTTTGCTTGTAGCACCGATTACTCTGAGTTTGGCGAGTACTTCGTCGGCCGATATCGTACGGTCGTTCCAGTTTTTGAGCTTAATGATGAAGGTGGCTGCGTTAGGGCGGATGTCGCCGCCCTGCGTGTCAAAGCCGGTCATCACAAGCACTGTGTCAAGGCCGGGGAGCTCTGCCTGAATCTTTTGCCGCATGGCGTCACTTTCGGCACGTGTGCGGGCAAAGGATGCACCTTCCGGAAGCGTCATCGTCATGCGCAGAATCCCCTGGTCTTCGCTCGGGACAAAGCTCGTGGGCGTGCGTTCGATCATCTGCCAGCAGGCAACGGTCACCGCTATTAAAACGACGGCCGCGATGCTTCGCCAGTGAAGAGCCCACTTCACGCACTGCAGATAGCCGAAAGTGAGCTTGGAGAGGCCCTTATTAAAAGCCGTGAAAAAGCGTCCTTTTTTCGGTTCTTCTTTTTTGAGAATGACGGCGCAAAGCGCGGGGGTAAGGGTGAGCGCCACAAAGCCTGAAATCGCGACCGACACCGCAACCGTCACGGCAAACTGCTTGTAGAGTTCCCCTGCCATGCCGCCCAAAAAGGCGACCGGCACAAAGACCGCGCACAGTACGAGCACAATGGCAACAAGAGCAGAGGCCACTTCCCGCATGGCTTTCTGTGCGGCTTCAAAGGGGCCGAGTCCTTCGTGCGTCATCAGGCGCTCAACGTTTTCCAGCACCACAATGGCGTCATCGACCACAATGCCGATGGAAAGCGTCATGGCAAAAAGCGTGAGCGTATTCAGAGAAAATCCGAAAAGCCAGAGACCTGCCATGGTGCCGATCAGAGACACCGGAACCGCAAGCATGGGAATAAGGGTGGCACGCCAGTTCTGCAGGAAGAGAAAGACCACGAGCAGCACGAGAATACCGGCTTCAATGAGGGTCTTAAAGACTTCGGTGAGCGAAGCCTGCACAAAGACCGTCGTGTCATCGGTGATCTGGTGCTCGACTTTACCGGCCGGATACTGTTTTTCCAGACGCGCAAGTTCCGCCTTCACTTCCTTGGCCGCTGCCATGGCGTTGGCGCCGGACTGCAGGTAAACGCCCACGGTGATGGAGGGCTTACCCTGAAAGACGTTTAAGAATTCGTAGCTTCTTTTGCCGACCTCGGTCACCGCCACATCGCGCAGACGCACGATATGGCCGTTTTCGTCCGCCCTTAAGACAATGCCCCCGAACTGCTCAGGCGTTAAAAGCTGACCGTGGGTGCGGGTGGTGTAAAAGAGTTTCTGGTCGGCGGGCGTGGGCGCCGTACCGATGCGGCCTGCGCCGCGTTCCTGGTTTTTGTCGGTGACGGCTTTGTCAATATCCTCCGGCGTCACCTTCATCTTGGCCATTCTTAAGGGGTCCATCCAGATACGCATGGCGCTCTGGGTGTTGCCGAAGACGGAGACGTCACCGATCCCGGGCAGACGCTTAAGGTAATCCACCACGTTTAAAAGCGCGTAGTCAGCCAATTGCGTCGGGGTCATGGAACCGTCGGGCGAGGTAAAGACCACCGTCATCAGCGACTCGTTGGAGCGCTTTCTGACGTTTACGCCGTTTTGTCGGACGGCGTCCGGAAGACTGCGTTCGGCACTTCGCACGCGGTTGTTGATTTCGAGCATCGCGTCATTGGGGTCGGTGCCCACGTCAAAGACGCACTGAATGCGCACGTCGCCGTTGGCGCGGATCGAGGTCGTGTAGTAGATGAGGCCTTCGATGCCGGAGAGCTGATTTTCGATGGGTGCCGCAACCGTTCGGGCGAGGGCCTGGGCGTTGGCGCCTTCGTAGGAAGTTGAAACCATCACCGAGGGCGGCGTGATGTTGGGGTACTGCGACACGGGCAGCACCTGCAGGGACACGAGCCCGGCAAGCACGATGAGGATGGATAAAACCGCGGCAAAAATCGGGCGGCGGATGCAGAACTGACTCAGCATTGCATCACTCCTTCATCAGAGCTTATCGATGTCGGAATGGTCGATCCGGATGCCGTAAGGAATCTTCGCTTCGGTCCTTACGGGTTGGGTGACGGTCGCTTTGACGGGACTGCCTTCCTTGATGCGCTGCAGGTTGTCAAGAATCACTTCGTCTCCGGCTTTGAGTCCCGTGAGGACAATCCAGTCGGTTTCCTTCCAGGTGCCCACCGTGACGTCACGGGAAAGGGCTTTGCCGTTGACGTTCACGTAGACGCGGTAGGTGCCGTCGGGGCGCTGCAGCACGGCCTGCTGCGGAATCCGAAAAACGTTTTTGAGTTTCTCGCGCTCAAGCTGCACATGTACGTACTGACCGGGCAGTACATCGGTTTTGGAAAGAATCCTCGCGCGCAGCGTGCGGGTTGCCGTCTCAGAATTGATTTCGCGGCTCACGTAGTCAAGTTTTCCTTCGATTTCTTTTCCGTAGGGATCAAAAAGACGCACGGGGTTATTAAGCGTAATGCGGCTTTGCTCGATGTCGCGCTCTGAAAGCGTAAAGGTGACCCTGAGTCTTTCGGGCTGCGAAAGGGTCGCAAGCTGCGTGGTGCCCGACGTGACAAGCGCGCCGAGGTTGACGAGCGAGCGGCCTGCCGTGCCGTCTGAAGGTGCCGTCACCGTGGTGTAGGCAAGATTAATCTCGGCGTCTTTCTGCGCGGCTTTGGCCTGTCTCAACGACGCACGGGCAATGTCCGCGGCGCTTGCCGCATCATCGTACTCTTTGCGGCTTACGGCCTTGGCGGCCCAAAGCTGCGCGTACCGCCGGGCTTCACGGTCGGCCTGCTTAAGTTCAGAGCTGCGCTGCCGGACGGTGGCTTTGGCTGACTCCAGGGCTGCGATGTAGGGATCCTGGTCAATCACAAAAAGGACCTGTCCTTTTTTGACGGATTCACCTTCCCTGTAGCCGATTTTTTCAAGAGTCCCGGTGACCTGCGCCTGAATACTGATTTCCTCGGCGCCTTCCGCGCGTCCGAGCGACTCAAGCCAGAGCGATTCTTCCGAGGGCTGCGCTGAGAGCACGGTCACCTCAAGCGGCGCCACCGTTTTGACGGCCGGTTTTTTATCCGTGCAGCCGGCAAGTAAAAGAAGACCGGCACCAACGGCAACAAGGGTTGAACGCAGGGGCAGAGACACAGTTAACGGCATGGCGTTGTCGGATTTAAGGCGCACGGCATCCTTTGGGTAAGGTTCTCGTGCACGAAAGGTGTTTCAAAAATTCGCAATAACGAAGGAGTTTAAGGCGTAGGGCGGTTTCCTGCCTTTAACCCGCGGAAAGCTTTACGTTTCTTAACGCGCGTTTGACGGGTGAATCCGGTTCCGAAAATGAGAAAGTCTGAAGCCGGTTAACGAAAAACGCCCGTTGCCGGGCGTCTTGGGTTTCTGAAGCTTTTTCAAATGATGTCGGTTGCCCGCATGAGCCACTTGTGGGCTCTCGCAGAGACGCGGTTTTCCAGAACCTCACGCACACGGCGGTGATAGTCATTCACCCACCAGATCTCGTAGGGCGTCATCATCGCCGTTTTCACGAGCCGGTAGTCAATGGGGCAAAGCGTCAGGGTTTCAAAGTGAAGAAAGGCCTGCATTTCATCGGCTTCGGGGTCGGCGGCCACAGGGGTCACCAGGTTTTCCGTGCGGATCCCCCAGAGTCCCGGACGGTAAAGTCCCGGTTCGTTGGAAAGCACCAGGCCCGGCACCACGCGGGCTTCCGGTGACTGCGGTGCCCGGGGGCTGATGTGAACGGGCCCTTCGTGAACGGAAAGCACAAAACCCACGCCGTGACCGGTGCCGTGACCGTAATCAGCGCCGATTTCCCAGATCGGGGCCCGCGCGAGCGTGTCGAGCTGGCTGCCGTAGGCGCCCAGCGGAAAGCGGGCCGTTGCCAGCGCAATATGGCCTCTTAAGACCGCGGTAAAGTCGCGCTTCATCGCGTCGGTGGGCCTGCCCCAGATGACGGTACGGGTGACGTCGGTGGTGCCGCCTTCAAACTGTCCGCCGCTGTCGACTAAAAGCAGCGACTCTCCGGTGAGTTTTGCCGCAGAGCCTGCCTTCGGGGTGTAGTGCGGCTGCGCGGCGTTGGCGCCGTAAGCGGCAATCGTCGTAAAGCTCTCATCGAAAAAGCCCGGGATCTTCGCACGCGCTTCGTGCAGAAAGTCGCTTACATCTGTTTCCGTGATGTCCTTGTGCGTTTCATCGCACTCGGCCACCCACGCAAAGAGTTCGCACAGCGCCACGCCGTCGGCGGTCATTGTTTCTCTGAGCGAAGTGAGTTCCGCTTGCGTCTTGCGGCTTTTCATGACCGTGGTGGGCTGCATGCGGTCAAGCACAACGACGTCGTCAGCGGTTGTCAGCAGCGCCGCGGCTCTGGCGTTGGTGCGCTTTAAATCGCAGAGAACGGTGCCCCTGAGCGCCTTTAATGCCGCGTCGGCTGTTTCGTAAGGCTTTACGGTGATGCCCGCGGCTTTGATCAGCTCGGCGCTTTCCTTTGTCACCTTGCAGGTATCAATAAAGAGTTCGGCTCTGTCAGCCGTCAAAAGGAAATAGGCGATGAAAACCGGTGTGTGAAGGACGTCACTGCCTCTGAGATTGGTGATCCAGGCGATATCGTCAAGCGTGGAAAGAAAGAGCGCATCGGCCTTACACTCAGAAAGCTCCGTGCGCACGTCCGCGATTTTTTCGGCAGCCGGTTTCTGAGCTGTTGTAAACGGCCGAACGGGGGCTTCAGAGCGCCCGGGGCGGTCCGTCCAGAGCTTATCGATAAGATTGCCCGTATCAACGACGCCGATGCCGCGGTGAGAGACCGTGTTTTCAAGAAGCCTGAGGCGTTCCGCCGATACCGTGCTGCAGTCAAGTCCGACAGAGGCATTCTCCGGCAGGTTTTCTGCCAGCCACACGCGCACGTCCGGCACATCAGCCGCACCGCTTTTCATCACGGTGATGCCGGTCGCTTCGGTTTCTTTGGCGGCCTGCTCCCAGTAGCGGCTGTCGGTCCACAGAAGCGCTTTTTCTGCGGTGACAACCAGCGTTCCGGCTGAGCCCGTAAAGCCGGTGAGCCAGCGGCGGAAAGCCCAGTTTTCCGGAAGGTACTCGCTCATGTGCGGGTCCCCCGTGGGGACAAGCAGCGCTTCAAGCCGTGCTTTTTTCAGTACTTTACGCACGGCACTGATGCGTTTTTCAATCGTGGTGGTCATAGAAATTTGTCTTTTGTCTTAAACAGGATGCCGCGCGCACGCACCGTGCATCAGAAAATCTTGCGGATCGTGATCGTGAGCGGCATTGCCTTTACGCCGTCAGTGCCGGCGCTGTCTTCGCCCACATCCACGGCCTCAATGCGCCAGCCGGCGTCGTACATCTCAATGACATTGGCTTTGACTGCAAGCTGCGGGCAGTCAAAGCGAATTGCTTCGAAGGTATTGTGCACCGAAAGCGGCGCCTCGGAGACGCAGCTCGCGCGTAATTTTTCGGGCGCTTCGTAGAGTTTGGAGAGATCGGGACGCACGCCTGCGGCGGCATCGGCGGCGTCTTCCGCGGGCGTTTGCGGTGTTGAGCAGCCGGCGGCGGTTAAAAGTGCCGCAAGGGCCGCGGCACCGGCCGCTTTTTTGAGACTCGAAAATACAGGCATGAACATCATCCTTATGGCTACGCCCGGAGAAGCGCCCCGGACAGGGCGGCTTCTTCCGGTTTTGTCCCGATTGTATCGGGCGCTTAACGGCGGCGGAACTTGAGAACCATCCCCGGGGGAAGGTTCGAGCTCACCGACTCGTAGCGCGAATCATTGCGGCGGGCTGAGGACGCGTTGCCGCGGCGGCGACGGTCATCGTCTTCACGCATGACGGTGGAAACGATGTCGGGCTTGCGGTAACGGCTCTTGCCGTTGGCGCCTTCCGGTTTGCGGCCGTTGGGGCCCCTGACGTTTCCTTCGCCGTAACGGTTGTCATTTTTGCGGGTGAAGCGCCCTGTGCTGCGGACATCCTCTTCGGGCATGCGCTGCGGCAGTGAAAGCGTCTGACGGCGCTGCTCAAAAGGATCGCTCTCCCGGCGGCCGGTGCTGCCCCGGCGGCCGGGCTGCCGGTCTTTGTGGTTGCCGAAATTGTCGTCGTCGCGCTCAGTGCGATCACGCCGGTCATTGCGGGGGCCGCGGCGGTTTGCGTCGGCAGTTCCGGCGCGGGCGTTGCGGGTTGCCTGAGCTTCTTGCCCCCGGTTTTCTTTCACGGCCTGCGCCTTGCGGACCACTTTCTTTACAAAGCGCTCTTCCGGATTTTCCGTCGTTTCGGCATGAGAGGCTTTCTTTAAAAGCGCTTCCGAGGCCCGGGCCTTTTTGCGCGGTGCCTCGCCGTTACGTTCCCGGGTCCTGCGGCGGGATTCGCGCAGACGGGCGAGTTCCTCGGCACGGGCCTTGTCGCGCTCGGCGTTATCCCGGGCGATGTCTTCGGGGACCTCCCCGTCGTAACCTTCTGCCTTTGTAAGATCAATGCGGCGCTTTAAGAGCTTTTCAATGGCTCTTAACAGATCGCGCTCTTCGGGTGCCACAAGGCTTACGGCATGGCCTTCCATGCCGGCGCGCCCCGTGCGGCCGATGCGGTGTACGTAGTCTTCGGCCACTTCGGGAAGTTCAAAATTCACGACGTGGGGAAGCCCCTCGATATCGAGCCCCCTCGCGGCGATGTCGGTCGCAACGAGCACGCGGATCGAGTGGTTTTTAAAGCCCGCAAGCGCTTTGGTGCGCGCCGACTGGCTCTTGTTGCCGTGAATGGCCGCTGCCGTGATGCCATCTTTTTCAAGCTGCTGGGCAAGACGGTTGGCGGTGTGCTTCATGCGGGTGAAGACGAGCACCTGATCCCAGGCGTTGTCGACGATGAGGTCTCTCAAAAGCTCGCGCTTACGCTTTTTGGCAATGGCAAGCGCCTCCTGATGAATGAGGGTGCTCTCCTTGTTGCGCGCGATCTCCACTGTGAGGGGATCGGTGAGGAAGGTGTCGGCAAGCGCCTTGATCTCATCGCTGAAGGTGGCGGAAAACAGAAGCGTCTGGCGCTTAACGGGCAGAAACTTCAGAATCTTGCGGATGTCGTGGATAAAGCCCATGTCAAGCATGCGGTCGGCTTCATCAAGCACAAGAAACCCGACGTTTTCAAGCGTCACGTTTTTCTGCCCGAGGTGGTCGAGAAGTCTCCCCGGCGTGGCGACCAGAAAATCGACGCCCTTGGCAAGCGCCGCCGTCTGCGGCTTAATGTTCACACCCCCGAAAACGAGTGCCGTCTTCAAATCCGTACGGGCTGCATAGGCACGGATGTTTTCGTCAATCTGAGCGGCAAGCTCGCGGGTCGGGGCAAGCACCAGGGCTCTTACGGCCTTAGGTGTCCGTTTTTCCGGGCGCGCGAGCATCTGCGCCAGAATCGGCAGCGCAAAGGCGGCGGTCTTGCCGGTGCCGGTCTGAGCGGCCGCGAGCATGTCGCGGCCCTTTAAGAGTTCCGGAATCGACTGAGTCTGAATCGGAGTCGGTGTTTCGTAGCCCATGTCGGCTACGGCAGCTGTCAGTGCTTCGGGCAGACCCAAAGCGGCAAATGTATTCGTCACTTAGAAAACCTGAAAAAGACAGAACTGCGTGACTGCACGGGGCGTTGGCGCAACCGGTCTGAAAACAACTCAGAGGCCGTGCGTTTGAAGTACGCCGTCCGACCGGCAGACGCAGGCTGAGGCAAGAAAAGCCGTCAGACTCCCGCTTGTTTGTTAGCCGGCGGCAGACTTCAAGGGCTGCCGCAAAGATGCGCGGGACTGCATGAAAGAAAGCGGCAGGAACAGAATGTGCCTTTCGGTCGGAAGAAAGTGCACCGACGCCGCAGTGAATTCGGGCGCATTCTATAGGAAAGAGGACTGCGGGGAAGTCCTAAAACGCCGAATTTTTGAAACCGATACAAAGTGAGCTCGGTAGAGGATCCCGGCACAAGGAAGGTAACGGCGAATGCCGGCTGTGTTGAGACAGCCGGCAGAGGCGGGCACGCGGCAGCTCGGGTGGTCTTACCGGAGCGCTCCGACGGTTGCGGCCTTCATGGTACGCACGTAGTCGGCGAGCGCAGCAAGCATCGCTTCGGTTCTATCGAGATGTTCGTTAATGATGCGGACAATCGCCGAACCCACGATGACGCCTGCGACACCCGCGGCCATCGCACGGGTGACGTCAGACGGTTTGGAAATGCCAAAGCCCAAAAGCAGCGGTGCCGCGTGATTTTCTTTCAGCACACGAACGACCTCTTCAACGGGGGTGCCCGCAGCATGGTCGGTGCCTGTGATCCCGACGCGCGAGAGAAGATACGTGTAGCCGTCGCTTACCTCAGCGGCTTCCTCTAAAAAGGCGGTGTCAGCCTTCGGGGGCACGAGGTTGACGAGTTTTACGCCGTGGCGCGCCGCTTCTTGGGCAAACACCGGGTCGGCCTTGCGCATCACAAGCGGAAGGTCCGGAATCAGTACTGCGTCAACGCCCGCCTTGACGGCACGCTCAAAAAAGGCCGCCACGCCCGGCGCAAAAACGAGGTTTGCATAAAGCATGACGCTCACCGGTGTTGTTTTGTTTTCGGCGCGGAAGGCTTCAATCACTTTCAGGCACTTTTCCGTGGTGGCGCCGATGCGGATCGCGCGGTCGGCGCTTGCGACAATCACCGGGCCGTCGGCACTCGGATCCGAAAAGGGAATGCCGAGCTCAAGCGCATCTGCGCCTGAGGCCACCAGTGTTTTCAGAATCCGAAGGCTCGTTGCTTCATCGGGATCGCAGAGATTGACAAAGGGGACAAAAGCGCCGTTTCTTTCCTGAGAAAGATGGGCAAAGGTATCGGCAAAACGGTCAGTCATATTTTTGTATCCTTTTTGTATCTCTGAAGTATTACTTTGCCGCCGCAATACGGGTTCTCAGTGCTTCAAGCATCCCCGGAACGATGCGGCCCCCCTTCATGAAGCCCGCTTTTTCAAGGTAGGCGGAGACCTGGAAGATATCCTTGTCGCCGCGTCCGGAGAGGTTCACGAGAAGCGTCTGTTCTTTTTCGGGGTTTTCGCGCACAAGCTTTAAGGCGTAGGCCAGGGCGTGTGAGCTTTCCAGAGCCGGAATAATGCCTTCTTCCATTGAAAGCGTCATGAAGGCTTCAAGCGCCTCAAGGTCGGTTGCGGCCACATAACTGACACGCCCGATATCCTTGAGGTAGGCGTGTTCCGGGCCCACCGACGGGAAGTCCAGGCCCGCGGAAATCGAGTAGGACTCGTTGATCTGGCCTTCATCGGTCTGCATGTTGAAGGTGCGGGCGCCGAAAAAGATCCCGACCTTGCCGTTTTCAAGCTTCATGCCGTTTTCCGGGGTGTCGGCGCCGAGTCCCGCGGGTTCCACGCCGTAAAGCTTCACATCCTTTTCGCCGATAAAGTCGGTGAACATGCCGATCGCGTTGCTGCCGCCGCCGATACAGGCAAGAACGGCATCCGGGAGCTTGTGCTCAAAGGCAAGAATCTGCTTTTTGGCTTCCTCTCCGATGATTTTCTGAAACTCACGCACGATTGTGGGGAAGGGGTGGGGACCGGCGGCGGTGCCGAGCATGTAGTGCGTCGTTTCAAAACTTTCGGACCAGTCTCTGAGAGCTTCATTGCAGGCTTCTTTAAGCGTCCCTCTGCCGTGGCGCACGGGGACGACTTCCGCGCCCATGAGTTCCATACGGAAAACATTGGGCTTTTGGCGCTCCACGTCCTTGGCTCCCATGTAGACGCGGCATTTCAGCCCCAAAAGGGCGCACACGAGCGCTGTTGCCACACCGTGCTGGCCGGCACCGGTTTCAGCGATGATGCGGGTTTTGCCCATGCGTTTGGCCAAAAGCGCCTGTCCCAATACCTGATTGGTTTTGTGCGCGCCTCCGTGCACGAGGTCTTCGCGCTTTAGGTAAATCTTTGCCTTGGTGCCGCGGGTGAGATTGCGGCAGAGTGTGAGGGGCGTGGGGCGCCCCGCGTAATTGACGAGGAGGTCTGTGAGCTCCTTCTGAAACGCGGGATCCTTCTGTGCGTCGACAAAAGCCGCTTCCAGCTGGTTTAAAGCGGGGATCAGAAGTTCGGCCACGTACTGGCCGCCGTAATTGCCGAAATAGGGGTTAAGCAGCATGATGAGTCTCTTTGGCGGTAAAACGGTTGTTGGTGGCGGGAGCGGCTTTGTGCCGGGCAAAAGCGCGGTGCTCGGCAATGACTTCAAGGCCCTTGCCGGAATCGAGAACGGCGTACGCAAGTTCCATTGCTTCGGGAAGGGTTTCGGCCTTGCCGCCCGCAATCAGAAGCAGCGCAAGGTTGGCGGCCACGACGGCGCGGTGGGCGGGTTTGCCCTTGCCGCCCAGAATATCGAGGACGCTCTGCGCGTTTTCTTCGGGGCTGCCGCCCTTAATGTCGTCCAGGCTGTAGGGCGTTTCAACACCGAAGTCCGCCGGCGTAAAGGTGCCGCGGCGGATCGTGCCGTCAGCACAGAGTTCCGCGTACTCGCTTTCGCCGTGTACGGCCGCTTCATCGGCTCCGGCGCCGTGCACCACAAAGGCGCGGCGCATACCCTGCAGTTTCAGAACGTTTGCAACGGTCTCAAGAAGTGCCGGACTGTAGACGCCGATCACGGCGTAGTCGGGATGCGCGGGGTTCGTGAGCGGCCCGAGAATATTGAAAATTGTCCGGGTTTTGAGTTCCGCCCTCACGGGGCCGGCAAAGCGCATCGCCGGGTGATAGAGCTTGGCGTAGCAGAAGGCAAAGCCCGTGTCCTTCAAAAGCTTTGCGCTTTCTTCAGGCGTTGCCTTGATGTCAAAGCCAAGGGACGTGAGAACGTCTGAAGCCCCGGAACGCGAGGAAACGCCGCTGTTGCCGTGCTTGGCGATAAAAAGACCCGCAGCCGCGGCGGCAATGGCTGCCGTCGTGGAAATGTTGATGCTCTGAGTGCCGTCCCCGCCGGTACCGACGATTTCGCCGATCGTGAGGCCCTCGGGACGCGGGAAGGGGAGCGCGGCACCCCGCATCGCTGCCGCGGCACCCGCGATTTCTTCGGGTTTTTCGCCCCGCATTTTGAGCGCGGTGAGAATGCCTGCGAGCGCAACGGGGGCAACCTTGCCTTCAAAAATTGCTTCAAAGAGCGTGCGGCCTTCGCCTTCGGTGAGAGTTTTGCCTTCGTAAATGCTTTTGATGATGGAGTCCATGATGGTGTCCTTGGCTGTAAATGATGAAACGTGCGTTTGTCAATCAGTCACAGGGACGCCATCGAAAGAAAGGCCGGGCTGTCTTTCGCGGGAGGATTCTGGTGTTTGTCATCGTTTCTGCCTTTTGAAAAATCTTTCGCTTTCGGCAGTTTTCGAGACGTACTGATGAAAAACCCGCCGGACCTAAGTTCTCAGCGGGTTTCGTTGTCTGCTTTTTTATGCGTACGACATTGCGGCCCCGCCCTATGGGAGGTGCCAGCGCCAATATGCAGAAAAAAGACGGTTTGTCATGGAAACAGACCTTTTTTAGTGGTTCCGTAAAAAAAGCACGGGGCTTCTTTTTTTCAGTGACGTGTATCGTAACCGAGGAGAAAAAGTCCTGTCAATAAGGTGCTTTGCCTAACACAAAGAGCTCAGAAGGAGGCCGCCCGAGCGGGCGCAGAAAGCACCGAGCCGCTAAAATGCCCGCTCTTATGCCGCAAAAGCGGCCGCATAACAGGAAAAAATATGTCAGAACTCAAAATTGTCGATACGGTTGCCGGAGAAGGTGAGGCCGTCAAGGCCGGAGATCAGGTACGCGTGCACTACACGGGGCGCCTTACCGACGGCACGGTGTTTGATTCAAGCCACAACCGCAATGAACCGTTTGAGTTCAAAGTCGGTGCCGGTCAGGTGATCCGTGGCTGGGACGAAGGCCTCATCGGCATGAAAAAGGGCGGCAAGCGCACGCTCACCGTTCCTCCTGAGATGGGCTACGGCGAACGCGGCATCGGCCCGATTCCTCCGAACGCCACGCTCGTTTTTGACATTGAACTGCTCGAGATCGTGGAAGTGCCGCCCGAAGGGGAACTTGAAATCGAAGAAGTCGCCGAAGGTTCGGGCGCAGCGGCAGAATTCGGCAAGACCGTGCGCGTGCACTACATCGGCAAACTCACCGACGGCACGATTTTTGATGAAAGCTACAGCCGCGGTGAGCCTATTGAATTTCCGCTCGGCGCCGGCATGGTGATTCAGGGCTGGGAGCAGGGCCTTGTGGGCCTGAAGGCGGGCGGCAAGCGTAAGCTCACCATTCCCTATAACCTCGCTTACGGCGCGCAGGGCTATCCCGGTGTGATTCCTCCCTACGCCACGCTCATTTTTGACGTCGAACTCGTAGAAGTGAAGTAACGGCGGGAATTTTCCCAAAAACAAAAAAGGCACGGCAACCGCTTTGGGTCCGTGCCTTTGTTTTTAGGCTTTGCCCGCGTCAGAAAGCGGTGAGTCCCAGAGGCCGCAGAAGAGCTCCGGTTTCAAAAACCGGGAGCCCCATGATGCCGCTGTAGCTGCCGGTGATCTCGCGGATAAAAAGGCCCGCAAGTCCCTGAATGCCGTAGCCGCCTGCCTTGTCGTAAGGCTCCTCGGTGGCGATGTAGGCTTCAATGATTTCATCCGTGAGCGGCGCAAAGTTCACTTTGGAAACGCTTACCGCGGAGCGGATCAGCCCGGAGGGCATTGCCAGACAAACGGCGGTCCGCACTTCATGCGTGCGGCCCGAGAGAATGCGCATAAATTCACGGGCTTCATCGCGGCCGTCTGGTTTTCCGAGAATCGTGTCGCCCGCAATCACCACGGTGTCGGCGGAAAGCACGGGGGCGGGCGCTTTGCCGGCGTTTTTGATGACGGCAAGACAGGCTTCGGCCTTTTCCTTTGCCGTTCTCACCACGTAGTCGGCGGGGCGCTCGTCGGGGAGCTGCTCTTCGTCACCCGCACAGTACGTGAGAACCTCAGCCTTCCCCACAGGAAGAATTTCGAAGTCTTTAACCCCCATCGTCGTAAGAATTTCGCGGCGGCGGGGGCTTTTGCTCGCAAGATAAAGACTGGGCATGGTTATGCGCGGTGATAGGGGTGGTTGTTCAGAATGGACCAGACGCGGTAGATCTGCTCAACGAGCATCACACGCGCAAAGGCGTGCGGCAGCGTCATGGAAGAAAGCCTTAACATCATGCGGGCGCTTTTTTTGAGTTCGGCATCAAGTCCGTCGGCGCCGCCGATTAAAAAGGTCACGCCGCAGCCTTCGTTTTTCCAGCCTTCAAACTTTTTGGCAAAGTCCATGGTGGTGAAGTCACGGCCGTGCTCATCCATGGCAACGACAATGTCGCCCGAAGGTATTGCTTTTCTGATGCGTTCAGCCTCAAGTTCCATAAGGCGTTTGGCGGGCTGTCCGGCGCGGGGCTCGGCTTTGACTTCCTTAACCGACACCGAAAAGTCTTTGGGAAAACGGCCGAGATAGTCTTTGACGGCGGCATCGGCCCACTCAGGCTGCCTTAAGCCCACGGCAACAACAGTGATGTGCATGGCGGTTTAAGCGGGTTCAGCGGGACGCTTCATGGGAGTGGGGCCCCAGAGTTCCGCAAGGTTGTAATAGTCCCGGACCGCAGGCTGCATGCAGTGCACAATGACGCTGCCGCAGTCCACGAGCACCCATTCGCCCGTTTCCAGACCCTCGATCCCGTGAACGGGAAGGCCCGCCGTTTTCACGGCGCGCGCAGCCGAAATTGCAAGCGCCCGGGTCTGACGGTTACTCGTGCCCGAGACCACGATGACGCGCTCAAAGGCGCTTGTTTTGTCAGTGGTGTCGTAGACGCGGATGTCCTGACCCTTGACGTCGTCAAGCGCATCGACAATGAGTTGAACTAAAGCGTTGTTATCCATGAGAAGAGTGTAAAGGCCGTCCTCACCGGGCGGCATCAGTAGATTTTCTTTTGCGCAATCGTAACGGCAACAGGGGCGGGAAGCCAATGCTGCAGGCGCTTTAAGGCTTCGGTGCGGGGAAAACGGGCAAAGGTCGCGCGGATAGCGGAGGAGTTGGCCAGATGCGGCACCATCGAAAAGCGGGTGATTTTTCCGCAGGCGTAATTGCGGATGAGTTCCGGGGCAACCTCTTTATGTTCGGCCCAGCGTAAGACTTCCGCAACAGCCTCCGCGTTTTCGCCGCCTCTGCGGCACACGGCAACAGAGCAGTAGTCAGTGAAGTCGCGCCAGTGCTTCCAGGTATGAAAGTTCGCCCACTGATCGCACCCGATGATCAGCACGAGGGGCTCAGAGGGGCCGAGCTCGTCTCTGAGAACCTTGAGCGTGTCGATCGTGTAGGTGGCGCCGTCCCTTAAAACCTCGGTGAGGTTGACTCGCATATGGGCTTCGCGCGCCAGGGCGTCTTTGGCCATCCGTACCCTCAGATCCACGGGCGTGAGCACATTTTTCTGCCAGGGCGCAGAGGCCACAAGCAACTCAATGCGCTGCAGCCTTAATGTGCGCAGTGCCTCACGGGCCAGTGCCAGATGCCCGTTGTGGATCGGATCAAAGGTACCGCCCAAAAGGCCGATACCGCGCGGATAGGTGACTGACATAACCGGTGTATGCCGCGGGAGTATTTCAGTTAAACACTCCCGCGCGGATTATCTTACTTGCCGAGCGCCCGGAAGCCGATGTCACTGCGCATCTGCATGCCGTCAAAGCGCACTTCCCGCGCAGCTTCATAGGCGGCGTCATGCGCTTTCTGAAGCGTGTCGCCCAAGCCCACGGCGCACAGAACGCGGCCGCCCGCGACGACAAGCTCACCCTTGGCGTTTTTCGCCGTACCGGCATGAAAGAGGTGATGATCGGCGTCGTTACAGGGAAGGTCCGTGATCACGGCGCCTTTTTCCGGATGTTCCGGATAGCCGCGGGCGGCAATCACCACCCCCAGGGCACTGCGGTTGTCCCAGGTGAGTTCGGCTTCGTTTAACTTCCCGTTGCAGGCGGCCTTGAGAACCTTGGCAAAGTCCCCGGTGATGCGGCTCATGATAGGCTGCGTTTCGGGGTCACCCATACGGCAGTTAAATTCCAGGGTCTTCACGGTGGGCGTACCGTCAGCAGCCTTACTGATCATGAGACCGGCATAAAGAAACCCTGTAAAGGGAATGCCGTCGGCGGCCATGCCGCGGATTGTGGGTTCGATGATTTCCCGCATCACCTTGGCGTGAATTTCAGGGGTGACGACGGGAGCCGGGCTGTAGGCGCCCATGCCGCCCGTGTTGGGGCCTTGGTCTGCGTCCAAAAGGCGCTTGTGGTCCTGGCTTGTGGCAAGCGGCAGAACGTGCACGCCGTCACTCATCACGATGAAGCTGGCTTCTTCACCGGCCAAGTAGTCTTCAATCACGACGCGCGCGCCCGCGGCACCAAACTTGTGGCCTTCGAGCATGTCGTCAACGGCAGCGTGCGCGGTTTCTTCGTCCATCGCGACCACAACGCCCTTGCCGGCCGCCAGGCCGTCGGCCTTGATCACAATCGGAGCGCCCTTGCGGCGGATGTAGTCGTGGGCCGCTGCCGGGTCGGAAAACGTTTCGTAGTCGGCCGTGGGAATGCCGTGGCGCTTCATGAAGGCCTTGGCAAAGTCCTTGCTGCTTTCAAGCTGCGCGGCTTCCTTGGTGGGGCCGAAAACGGCAAGACCTTCGGCGCGGAAAACGTTCACGAGGCCCTTCGCGAGCGGCGCTTCCGGGCCCACGACCGTGAGGTCAATCCCTTCTTTTTTGGCAAAGGCCGCAAGTTCCGCGATGTCGGTCACCGCCACATTGGTGATGCCTTTTTCAGCGGCCGTGCCGGGATTGCCGGGCGCGGCAAAAACGGCATCCACACTGTCAGCCAGAGAAAGACGCCAGGCGAGGGCGTGTTCGCGGCCGCCGCTGCCGACAACGAGAACTTTCATGGGTTATCTCCGATAGGGAAAAAAGAAACTCAATAAGTGATGATACAAAAAAGGCGGCGCTCCGTAGTTTTGAGGCGTCGCCTTTTTCAGCAAAACAAACCGGTTATTCGGCCGGTTCGTCTTCAAAAACGGCGCTCGTGTAGACGTGGCTCACGTCGTCGAGATCTTCGAGTGCGTCAATGAGGCGGCGCATCTTCTCGGCGTCTTCGCCCTTTAATTCCACTTCGTTTAAGGGCTTCATCGTGACGTCGGAGGCAACCGGGGTGAGTCCGGCCGTTTCAAAGGCTTTGGCAACCGCATCAAAAGCCGCGGGGTCGCAGACCACTTCAATCGAGCCGTCTTCGGCGGTCATCACGTCGTCGGCACCGGCTTCCAGAGCCGTTTCCATAACCTTGTCTTCGTCCGTGCCCGGGGCAAAGAGGAATTCGCCGCAGTGCTTGAACTGGAAGGAAACGGAGCCTTCGGTACCGAGGTTTCCGCCGTGCTTGGAAAGGATGTGACGGACGTCAGCCACCGTACGGGTGCGGTTGTCGGTCGTGCAGTCGATGATAAGGCTCGCGCCGCCGATGCCGTAGCCTTCGTAGCGGACTTCTTCGTAGCTCACGCCTTCAAGCTGACCCGTGCCCTTCAGAATGGCATTGTTGATCGTATCCTTGGGCACATTGCCTTCACGGGCCTTTAAGACCGCAAGGCGCAGGCGGGAATTCATGTCGGGGTCTCCGCCGCCGCCCACACGGGCTGCAACAATGATTTCACGGACCAGTTTGGTCCAGAGATTGGAGCGCTTGGCGTCCTGACGGCCTTTACGATGCTGAATATTGGCCCATTTGGAATGACCGGACATGAGTTCGACCCTTTTGTAATTAACCTGAAACGCCTGCCGTAAGCCCGGCTCTTTGTAGTGGTCCGTGAGGACTTTGTTGTCTGAAACAGAAGCTTCGGCAGAAAGAAAACGGGATTTTAGCGCGGGAGCGGGAAGTGGAAAAGTGTTTTTTTGCGGGGGAGGTTCCCGGTTAAGCGCCTGATGACAGTGAGAAAAGGTCGTCCGGGTCTTTTTCCTGAAAGGCTCTTTTTTCTCAGCCGGTGCAGGAAATTGTGCACAAAGTTCGAAAAAGGTCTGAAAATCGGACATAGTCGTTTCCGGCCGGTCGTGTCCGGCGGAATCGGCAACATCAAAGGAGAAGAAAAAATGCAGAGACGTATGTTTGCGCAGTGCCTCGCTGTACCTTAAGCGAAAACTATGTGCATGGTTTGGCTGCGTTTGGGCCTAGATTAAAAAATTTCGAAAGCCCGCATTCCTCCCGGGGCTCAAGTCCCGGGCTTCCTGCGGGAAATTCTGTGAATCAGGAAGCGCTGTCTGCGGCCGTTGTGTCTGCGGGCGGCGCTTTTTTTGACCGGCCGCAAAAGCCTCATATCAGGCTGATGCTGTATTGTTGCGCCCGCATCTGATATTTCACCGCTTTTTGCCGACACCATGCTTATTCATCCGCAGTTTGATCCCGTGGCCGTTCAGTTGGGGCCCGTGGCCGTGCACTGGTACGGCATCATGTATTTGGTGGGATTTGCGCTTTTTCTCATTCTCGGGCGCAGAAGGGCAGAGGACGCCTGGCGCGGCATGACAAAGGCTGACCTTGAGGATCTTCTCTTTTATGGGGTGCTCGGCGTGGTGCTGGGCGGGCGCCTGGGGTTTTGCCTCTTTTATCAGCCGGCCTGGTTTACTTCGCATCCCCTGGACGTTTTTAAGGTCTGGCAGGGCGGCATGAGTGCGCACGGCGGCATGATCGGCTGCATCATCGCGATGCTTGTGTTTGCCCGCACGCGCGGCAAAAGTTTCTGGACCGTGTCGGACTTTACGGCGCCCCTGGTGCCGCTCGGACTTTTTGCGGGCCGTATCGGTAACTTTATTAACGGAGAACTCTGGGGGAGAGCGGCTTTGCCGGATCTGCCCTGGGCCATGCTCTTTCCGCAGACCGGGGACAATATCCCGCGCCATCCTTCGCAGCTTTACGAAGCGGGGCTTGAGGGGCTCTGTCTTTTTGCGCTGCTTTGGTGGGCGTCGGTCAAAAACCGCGGCCGCGGGTTTGTTTCGGCGCTTTTTTGCATCGGCTACGGTGTTGCCCGCTTTTTTGTCGAGTACTTCCGGGAACCGGACAGCTATCTCGGTTTGGGGTTACTCGGACTTTCGCGCGGCCAGTGGCTGTCACTGCCGCTCATTTTGACCGGCATCGCCGTTTTGATTTGGGTTTGGCGTCCCTCGCACCGTGAGCGGGCTGTCTGATGCAGTTTTCGGACTTAAGACAAACCGAAGAAAAGGCGCTGCCCCTTTTTGAGCGGCTCGGCAAAAAGGCCGTGCTTGCAGCCGCTGCGGCGCTCCTTTTGCTCTCCGTCGGGCTTTTTCTCCTGATGAGAGGCATTGAACTTCTTTTGATGCCGGCACCTGTCACGACCCAAAAAACAGAAGTTTCGGCGGCAGAGCGCCTTGTTGAGCCGCCATCGCGGTTTCTCACGACAGAGGAGCGCATCAACATTATCAGCATCCGCTTGACCGAGAGTATTGCCGGGCTGTGGCATAAGTCCAAACTCGAAGCCCGCACGATTGTGGACGAAGCCGTGCGGCTTGGTAAACAGTTTGACCTTGATCCGCTGCTCATTCTTTCGGTTATTTCGGTCGAATCCGGCTTTAACGAGCGCGTGGTGAGTAAAGCCGGTGCCGTAGGCCTCATGCAGGTGCACGTTCCCGCGCACGGCAAAAAGTTTGAGGACCACGGCGGAAAAGAGGCCCTGTTTGACGTGCGGGCCAATATGACCGTGGGAGCGGGAATTTTGGCAAACTACCTCACAAAGCAGGGCACCGTGAAAAAAGCGCTCAAGTACTACGTCGGAGCGGCAAACCTTCGCGGCGACGGCAGCTATTCGCGTCGCGTCTTTGTGGCACAGAGCCGGTTGCTTCTGGCCGCAGAGGGAGAGGTTGAGCGGGCGAAGGTTCTGACGCTCAGAAAGAAAGCCGGCCCGAGCTACCGGATTCTTGCCGGAAAACCGGGTACCTGGAGTGATTTCCTCGCACTTGTCCGAAAGGTTAAGACGCGCTGATGCGGTAGTCCCCGAAAAGGGTATTGACGGCGCAGGCGGCAGCCAAGGCCGCGGTTTCCGTACGTAAGACGCGGGGGCCCAGAACAGCGCACTGCCAGCTCGCTTCCTGAGCCGCTTTGATTTCTTCCGGCGAAAAGCCGCCTTCAGGGCCCACGGCAAAGGCAAAGCTGCGGCAGTCCTTCTTGACCGTCAGTGCGTCTGATTCCCCGGGATGCATAAACCAGCGGCAGCCCGCTTTAACGTCCGTGAGCGCGGTATTAAGCGAGGGAAGGGCCTCAATTACGGGCACCACGTTGCGGCCGCACTGCTCACAGGCAGCGACTGCAATGTCATTCCAGCGGGTAAGGCGTTTTTCAAGGCGCTCGCCCGCGAGTTTGGTGACGCTTCGCGCCGCAGGCACAAGGATGATGCGCGAAATGCCGGCTTCAACGGCCTTTTCGACAATAAAGTCGATTTTTTCGTTGCTTACCATCGCCTGGATAAGCGTCATGTGTGCGGGGCTTTCTGTCTGCGGTCTTTCAATGCTATGAACCGTAATCCAGGCATCCTTGCCTTCAAAGGCAATGGGACCGGCGGCAACTTCTCCCGAACCGTCAAAAAGCGCCACGGTGTCACCGGCAACCGCGCGGATGACGCGTCCTGCGTGGTGGCGCGCTTTTTCGCTTAAAAGCGCACGCTCTCCGACGGCAAAAGGTTTTTCCTGAGGTGAATAAAAACGAGCGACAACGGCCATAAAACGACGTCCGGAAAAAGTCACGGGCCGCACGTAAAAAGTCCCTGCCCGGAAGCGGGCGCGCGGCCATCCTTTGTTACAATACCAAAGATAGGCAGGTGCCGCGCAGACTGAGACTTTCTGCTTAGAAGCGGAAGGCTTCTTGCGCGCGGAATCTGTTGAGGATGCAGTTTTCTCAAATTTTCCAGAATTATCCGACCTTTATGTCCGATTCCGTCTCCGCGCAGATGATGGCCAACGCCGTCCGTGCTCTCTCCATTGATGCTGTTCAAAAGGCCAAAAGCGGCCACCCCGGCATGCCCATGGGTATGGCCGATATCGCTGTAGCTCTCTGGACGCGGCATCTGCGTCACAACCCGGCCGACCCGCACTGGATCGGTCGCGATCGTTTCATCCTTTCCAACGGCCACGGCTCGATGCTGCAGTATTCGCTGCTGCATCTCACCGGTTACGACCTCTCGATGGATGACATCAAAAACTTCCGTCAGATGGGAAGTAAAACGCCGGGCCACCCCGAAGTGGGCGTGACCCCGGGCGTTGAAACGACGACGGGCCCCCTCGGACAGGGTATCGCCAACGCCGTGGGTATGGCGCTTGCGGAAAAAATGCTTGCCGCGGAATTTAACCGTGAAGGGTTCCCGGTGATTGACAACCGCACCTATGTGTTTTTGGGTGACGGCTGCATGATGGAAGGCATCAGCCACGAAGTCTGTTCTCTGGCGGGTGTCTGGGGGCTTAACAAACTCATCGCCATTTACGACGACAACGGTATTTCCATTGACGGCAATGTGAAGGGGTGGTTCGCCGACGACACCCGTAAGCGCTTTGAAGCCTACGGCTGGAACGTGATCGGCCCGGTGGACGGCCACGACATCGATGCCATGGATAAGGCGATTGCCGAAGCCAAGGCTGAAGAACACCGTCCTACGCTGATTATCGCCAAGACCGTGATCGGCTTCGGGTCCCCGAACCGCGCCGGTACCGCAAAGGCCCACGGTGAAGCCCTGGGTGACGAAGAAATTGCGGCCACCAAGGCCAAACTCGGCTGGAAGTACGGTCCCTTTGAAGTGCCTGAGGCGGTTTACGCCGCAATGGACGCGCGTCCGGCGGGTAAGGCGATGGAAGACGCCTGGAACAAGATGTTTGCCGATTACGCCAAGGCATATCCGGAACTGGCCTCTGAACTTAAGCGACGTCTGGCGGGCGACCTTCCTGCCGGGTTTGATGACGTTGTTTTTGAAGCGCTTTGCAATGCTCAGGCCGCCGCGGAAAGCGTTGCCACCCGTAAGGCAAGCCAGAAGGCACTCAACGCCCTGGCGCCGTCGCTGCCGGAACTCCTCGGCGGCTCCGCCGACCTCACGGGCTCGAACCTCACCAACTGGACGGGGGTGGAGCGCCTCACGCACGACAACATGCTCGGCCGCCACATCAGCTACGGTGTGCGCGAGTTCGGCATGGCCGGTATTCAGAACGGCATTGCTCTTTACGGCGGCTTTATCCCGTTCAGCGCAACGTTCCTGACGTTCTCGGACTACGCCAGAAACGCTCTGAGAATGGCGTCTCTCATGAAGCTGCGTTCGATCTTTGTCTTTACGCACGACTCGATCGGCCTCGGTGAAGACGGTCCCACGCATCAGTCGATCGAACACGTGGCGAGCTTAAGACTCATCCCCGGCTTTGACGTGTGGCGTCCGGCCGATACCGTTGAATCGATTGTGGCCTGGGACGCGGCGCTTGAACGCCGTGACGGCCCGAGCGCGCTCATTTTCTCGCGCCAGACCGTGGCCTTCTGCGAAGAGCGTGACGAGGTGGACGCGGACGCGATTGCCCGCGGCGCCTATGTGGCGGCTGAAGCTCCGGCAGGCGCGGGTAAGGCCGAAGTCATCATTGCGGCGACGGGCTCTGAACTTCCGCTTGCCGTCGAAGCGCGCAAGCTTCTCACGGCTCAGAACATTCAGGTGCGCGTGGTGTCGGTGCCCTGCGCCGACGTCTTTGACCGTCAGGACGCGGCCTACCGCGAAAGCATTTTCCCGGCCGGCACTCCGCTTCTTGCAATCGAAGCCGGTGTGACGGGCCTTTGGTACAAGTACATGCACGGTAACGGCGACGTGATCGGCATCGACACGTTCGGCGAGTCGGCTCCGGCAAAGGTGCTTTGGCCGCACTTCGGCTTTACGGTTGAAAACGCCGTTAAGAAGGCCCGTGCGCTCGCCGGCCGCAAGGAATAACCCATTTCACCCCAACACTTAAGGACTAAGACAAATGACGATTCGTGTAGCGATCAACGGTTTCGGACGTATCGGCCGCAATGTGCTGCGTGCTCACTACGAGGACGGAAAGAGCCGTGACCTTGAGATTGTGGCGGTGAATACCCCGGGTGACGATGAAATCAATGCGCACCTGTTGCGCTACGACACGGTGCACGGGCGCTTTGCCGCGGAAGTAAAGACCGAAGGCCCGGACTGGATGACCGTCAACGGCGACCGTATCCGTATGTTCTCTACCCGTGATCCCAAGGAAATTCCGTGGGGCGAACTTGACGTGGACGTGGTGCTTGAATGCACGGGGGCCTTTACGCACAAAGACAAGGCCATGATGCACATCGAACAGGGCGCCAAGAAAGTGCTCATCTCCGCACCGGGTAAGGAAGTGGACGCCACGGTTGTGTACGGTGTGAACGACAGCATCCTCACCTCTGCCATGCAGGTTGTCTCCAACGCAAGCTGCACCACCAACTGCCTTGCGCCCCTGGCAAAGGCGTTAAACGACACGGTGGGAATCGAGCGCGGTCTGATGACCACGATTCACTCCTACACGAACGATCAGAACGTCACCGACGTCTACCACAAGGACATGCGCCGTGCCCGCGCGGCCGCCATGTCGATGATTCCCACCAAGACCGGGGCTGCGAAGGCCGTGGGCCTTGTGCTGCCGGAATTAAACGGCCTTTTGGACGGCTACGCGGTGCGCGTGCCCACGATCAATGTGAGTTTTGTAGACCTCACCTTTATCGCCAAGACCGAAACGAGCGTGGAAGCCGTCAATCAGATCATGCGTGATGCCGCGGTGAACCCGAAATTTAAGGGTGTTTTGGGCTTTAACGAGCTTCCCCTTGTCTCCACAGACTTTAATCACGACCCGCATTCTTCCGTCTTTGATTCGACGCTTACGAAGGTCTCGGGCGGGCGCCTCGTGAAGGTCTCGAGCTGGTACGACAACGAATGGGCTTTCTCCTGCCGTATGCTCGATAACGCCGTTGCCATGATGGCAGCCAAGTAACCGCCGCAGTCACACTATGAAGAATCCGCATTGACCGAGACAACCGGCAGTGCGGATTCTCTTTGTCAACGCATTTCAATATCCGTTTTTTTTAGCTTATTTCGGGAGCATCCGCTATGCATGTGAAGACTTTGGAAAACCTCGCCAAGGCCGGCGCCTTAAACGGCAAACGTGTTCTGATCCGCAGTGACCTCAATGTGCCGAGAGACGATGAAGGCCGTATTACCAACGAAGCGCGCCTTGTGGCGAGCGTCCCGGCGATCCGCCTTGCGCTTGACGCCGGCGCCGCCGTGCTCGTCATGAGCCACCTCGGGCGTCCCACCGAAGGGGAACTCAAGCCCGAAGACAGCTTGGCCGGCGTGGCTGTGCGTATGAGTGAGCTCGTGGGGCAGCCCATCCGCCTTGTGAAAAACTATCTTGACGGCGTTGATGTGAAGCCGGGCGAAGTGGTGATGCTTGAAAACTGCCGCTCTAACAAGGGTGAAAAGAAAAACGATCCGGAACTCGCGAAAAAGTATGCGGCGCTCTGTGATGTGTTTGTGAACGACGCCTTCGGTACCGCGCACCGCGCCCAGGCCTCCACAGCGGGCGTTGCTGAACTCGCGGCCGTTGCCTGCGCCGGTCCCCTGATGGCCGCTGAAATCGATGCGCTCACAAAAGCCGTGGCTGACGCCAAGCACCCGCTGGCGGCCGTTGTTGGGGGCTCCAAGGTTTCCACGAAACTCACCATTCTCAATAACCTCGCGCAGAAGGTGGATCGCCTCATTGTGGGCGGGGGTATTGCCAATACGTTCCTTCTTGCGGCCGGAAAACCCATCGGCAAGTCCCTGGCTGAACCCGAGCTCGTCGATGAATGCAAAAAGGTGCTCTCAACGCTCGCGGAAAAAGGCGCGGTGCTGCCGCTTCCCACGGACGTCGTGGTGGCAAAGGCTTTCAGCGAGGATGCGCCGAGAAGAACCTGCCGCGTCGAAGAGGTTGCTGAAGATGAAATGATCCTGGACGTCGGTCCTGAGTCGGCTCAGGCGATTGCCAAGCTCATCGCTGATGCCGGTACCGTGGTCTGGAACGGCCCTGTGGGTGTCTTTGAAATGGAACCTTTTGCCCACGGCACGGAGGAACTTGCCAAAGCCGTCGCGGCGGCTACCGCCAAGGGCGCTTTTTCAATTGCCGGGGGCGGTGATACGGTCGCTGCCGTTGAAAAGTACAAGATGGCCGATAAGCTTTCTTACATTTCCACCGGCGGCGGCGCCTTCCTCGAATTTCTGGAAGGCAAGGTCCTTCCGGCTGTGGCCGTTCTTGAAAAGCGGGCGTAAGTTCTGAATATTTTGAGCCCTGCATAAACAAAAAAGCCGTCCGGTGCACAATCGGGCGGCTTTTTTACACGCGTTTTTCCAGGCAACAGAAAAAGGCGGAGCATTTAAAAATCATAAAAGGTGTTGTAAAAATTATCCTGAGCTAACATTTAGTTACATATTTAAGAAACGGTACTTCCCGCACCAAAAAGGGGCGGCCTGAAAGGGTTGTTGAGAATGTTTCTCATTCATCTGACTTAAGCCAGGCTTAATTCTTTTGGATAACGAAAAATATATGAAAGGGTATCGGGTTAATACGTATATATAGAGTCGAGAGACTTTAATTTTTTGACAAAAGTCAAATGCGAATGGGTGAAAAGCAGTGGTTGTATTAAGGCAACATTAAGACAAAGAGTTTTTCCAGGGATTTCAGCTTCACGTAATCTTTGCTGTGGGAGTGCGGCCCGTAAGGGCATTCGTGCGACCAATTTTTGGCACGTACACCACAAGTGAACTGTCGAAAACCTCAAGGAGAAACATAATGCAAACAACAACCGTCAGAACAGCGCTCAGCGCTCTGTTTTGCACAGCTGCTTTAGCTGCTGTCGGTACAGTGCAGGCTGCACCGGCCCCGGGCGACGGCAATCCGCATGTCAATGCGACCACTCAGAAGATCTGGGACAACCCTGATCTCACCGAGCCCACCAAGGGTGTGCGTACGCTGCAGGACTACATCGTCCAGGAAAAAGAACTTTTTGACTACCTCTTTAAGCATCACCCCCTCTTTAAGTACGCTGAAGAAGGCCGTGTGATCGGTATGTACAAGGTCTCCACCCGCGGTTCCGAATACCTCGGTGAAGGCAACGCCAAGAAGTACTCGGCTCTGCAGCCCGGCGCCCGTCCGTCGGCCTCGCAGTACCGTCTGCCTCAGACCTCGATTCTTGACTTCCCCAATAAGTTCGTTGGTCCTGAAAAGTGCGGCTCCTGCCACGCGGTTCAGTACGAAAAGTGGAAGAGAAGCCGTCATGCTCAGACGATCCGCTTCCCGGGCGAACACCCCGAAGTCAACAACGACCTCAAAAAGAAGCTCTACGGTTCTGACGCTTCGATTCTTGCCGACGGCATCACGCCTGACGTGATCTACGCCACGGTCGGTACGCCGCGCACGAAGTACGGCTACATCGATGCCTGGCTTGCCCGCGGCTCCTACCACGTCCGCGGCGGGCTGCTCCGTGACGGCACGGGTACGATCGTTGCCGGCGGCAACCAGTTCTCCCGCGGCTGGGCTTCCTGGTTAAGCCCCGAACGCGCCAAGGAAATCAAGAAGGTGATTCCTGACTTCCCGACCACGATGAAGGAAATGGGTGGCTCGGCCTCTCACCAGTGGGGTATGACCTCCTACGGTGCTTCTTTCGAGAAGCAGTTCCTCTTCCAGCCGGCAACCTCCTACTGCGAAGTCTGCCACTCCTTCAAGTTCGACTTTAAGAACAAGGAAGAGTTCTTCAAGGCTCTCGGCAATCCGAAGGAACTTCAGAAGCACACGATTTCCAAGGGTATTGCCTGCGAAGAATGCCACGGTGCGGGCGGCCACCTTGTGGGCGCTGCCAGTAACGGCTTTGAAACGAACTGCGAACGCTGCCACCAGCGCTCCAACTTCATTGAAGAAGACGTTGTCACCACCAAGGAAGGCGTGAAGAAGATCGAAACGGGCTTTAACATCAAGACAAAGAGCTCCTGCCCCTCCTGCGGTACGGAAGGCTCTCAGCTCATGATGTCCAAGCACTACGAAAAGGGCATGCGCTGCGTGACCTGCCACGATCCGCATGAAATCACGTCCAACGACTGGAAGTCCTACTACACTAAGCCTGCCATCCGCAAGACCTGCCAGGACTGCCACAAGGATCAGGCTGACGTGGTTGCGATGACCGACACCCACAAGAAGATCGACTGCATCGGCTGCCATATGCCGTTTACGATGAGCTGCGAAAACTTCACGGCCATCCAGCGTCCTGACTTCGCGGGCTTTGACGCCGTGCGTCGTTCTCACGTCTGGAACATCAAGGTTGATCCGACCGCCAAGATGATGAACCCGGCTGCCGGTCAGTCCCGTGCTTCGAACTCCAAGGGCTGGAGAATGGCTAAGGACGAAGAAGGCCACGGCTACCTCGACCTGATGTGGAGTTGCGCGCGTACCGCCAACGCTGAAGTTCAGGTTGTCGAAGGCAAGGGCTGCCACTCCGTGTTCATGTCTGAACTCGAGAAGGGCCTGCAGTACTCCGACCAGAAGGTCATCTACGGTGAAGTCATGAAGTGGCAGAATCCGGTTAAGGACGGCTACAAGGTTGTGACGCAGTCCCTCGACCGTGTGAACAAGCTTCTTGAAATCACGAAGCTCACCCCCGAAGCCAAGACCGAAGTGCTCATGCTCATCGACAAGGCTGAAGAAATCGCCCGGCAGATCAAGAAGGACGGTTCCTGGGGTGTTCACGCTCCTCACTACCTCGCCAAGCGCGTGGAAACGGCCAAGGCCTATGTCAACCAGGCTCAGGCAATCCTCGACAAGGGTGAGTTTGTGAAGACGAAGACGACTGCTTCGAAGTAACTTGCGAAGAAATCCCTGAGGTTGCTGCCGCCGGGACACCCCCGGCGGCAGCTTAGGGCGAAACTGAAAAGAATCACAACATCATGAAGAAAACGTTTGTCTGTCTCGGATTTGCCGCAGGAATGCTCCTTGCCGGAGCAGCGCTTGCCGGCGGTGACGGTCCCATGGTTGAGGCCCCTGTTTATAAGGAAGACCTCATCCAGATCTCGATCCCCGAGGCGGAAGTTCTCAAGAGCAAAGGCTGGAAGTTCTACGACGTCAACACGCTGGAAATCTGGGCCGACGGGTTTATCCCGGGGGCAACGTTTTTCAACGTGCAGGACTGGAAGAAACTGCTGCCCGCCGACAAGAACACCCCGATGGTCTTTTACTGCGCCAACCGCCTGTGCGAAAGCAGCGAGAACGCAGCCCGTCAGGTGATCAGACTCGGCTACACGCAGGTCCGCCAGATGCCCGACGGCATCTACGGGTGGAAACTTTCGGGCCGCGCCACGGAACGTCCGTAAGACACGCGTGATTTTTCTTGATAACCGGAACAAAAAGACTGTCCGAAACGAATGTCTCGTGAGGACGGCACCGTAACCACAGGAACACTCTGAATTATGCTGACCCTTAAGAAAACCCTGCCTGCACTCGCCGTGATTCTCGCGTTTGCGGCTCACTCCGTTACGGCGGCTGAGCTCAAAACGAGTGAAGAGCGCGAGTCTTACAGTATGGGGGCTTCTGTCGCCAACTACATCGCCGCGCAGATCATGAAGCAGGAAGCGCTCGGTGTAAAGACTGATAAAAAGCTCGTTCTGCAGGGCTTTAACGATGCGCTGCAGAATAAGTCGAAGATTTCAGTCGACGACATCATCAAGGAACTCAACAAGCGCCAGGATGTTTTAAACAAGCTTGAAGAGAAGGCCGTTGAAAAGGCGCGCGCGAAAAACGCGGCTGACGGCAAGGCCTACCTTGAAAAAAACGCCAAGAAAAAGGGCGTCGTGACCACTGAGTCCGGTCTTCAGTATGAAGTGCTCAAGCAGGGTAAGGGTGCGCTTCCCACAACGGCTGACGTTGTGACGGTCAATTACGAAGGCAGGCTCATTGACGGGACGGTCTTTGACTCGACCGCCCAGAGAGGCCCGCAGCGCTTTGTCGTGATGAGCGTGGTCCCCGGTTTTGAAGAGGGATTAAAGCTCATGAAGGAAGGCAGTAAGTACCGTTTTGTCATGCCGGCAAAACTTGCGTACGGCTCCGACGGTATTGCGCAGATTCCTCCGGAATCCACATTGATTTTTGAAGTTGAGCTGCTCAAGGTTGAAAAAGTCAAAGGACATCAGGGCATGATGAAAGGCATGGGAATGAGCGGCATGTAATGCCTCTCGGATTTTTTCCCTCGCTTTGCATCACCCCGACGGAAAAACGTTGGGTGCGTACATAAAAGACGCACCGGGTAAGCAAAAAGGAACCAAATCAATGACAACACTGGCGTGGGTGCTTGCTTTGGCGGCTTTGGTGCCGGCGGGGCTGTGCACTGCCTACGGCGTACGGTTTTCACATACGCCCGGGGCGGCCCGCGCAAAAGTTCTGACGGTACTTGCGGTGGTTTCCATCCTTGTGCTTTCAGCCGCAGGCTACGGGTTTCTAGGCCGTTTTTCGGACTGGGACACCCGTGAAGTCGACGAGTTTACGGACTGGCAGCTTGCTGCCCGCATCACCGAAGCCCGCCGCGCCGTGAAGGCTGATCCGGAAAATGAGGCCGCGCAGATGAAACTTGCGCAGTCTTATTACGCGGCAGGACTTTATAAGGATGCGGTTGACACACTGGATGCCGCCGTCACCCTCTGCGGCGAAACGCAGGAACTCTTGTCATTGAAGGCGCAGGCGCTTTACTACAGGGACGGACGCAGGTTCGGCCCGGAAGTCAGAGCCCTCACCGAAAGGCTGCTTCGCGCCAACCCCTACAACGTGGAAATCCGGCTTTTGATTGCCAACGATGCGTTTCTTACCGGGAACTATCAGAAGGCAATCGATGAGTGGGAGTTTCTGATCCGTTCGGGAGCGGCGGCAGGCCAGCGCGCGGCACTTGAAAACGCCGTCGCCAACGCCCGCAGCCGGATGACCCGATAAGACGAAACGAATCAGCGGGAGACGTATTTTTCAGACGTTTCTTTCTGGTTACAGGTGAAAGAACAACTGAAGAAAAATACATACCCCTTGGAGAATATCGTGAGCGAAAAGATTGACAGGAGAAAGCTTCTCGCCGGAGCCGGATTAGGCGGCGCACTGCTCCTGCTTCAGACAGGCGGGTGCAGCAGCAACGGTTCGGGCGCAGCAGCCAAAGGTAAGCCCAAGTACGTGATGGTCTTTGACCAGAACAAGTGCGTGGGCTGCGGCGACTGCAAGGACGCCTGCACCAAAGTAAATGAATTACCGAAAGGCCAGTCGCGCCTGGCGCTGCAGTTTACCTGCGGCACCGACGGCACGGCACAGTGCCCGAAGGAAGACGCACCGCGCGGCTACGCCTACGACCGCCGTTACGTGCGTGTGTCCTGCCAGCAGTGTCAGGATGCACCGTGCGTGAAGGTTTGTCCGACGGGCGCAGCGCACCGCGATCCCGAAACCGGCATCGTGACGATGAATCCGGACAAGTGCATCGGCTGCAAGTACTGTATCGTGGCCTGTCCGTACAACGTCCGCTTCATCAATGAAAAGACCAAGGCAGCCGACAACTGCAACTTCTGCCTCGACAGCCGTCTGAAGAAGAATCAGACCCCGGGCTGCGTGGAAAGCTGCAAGTACGATGCCCTGATTTTCGGCGACGCAAGCGACGAGAAATCGTACGTGAGTCGCCTGTTGAAGGTGAAGGACAGCGTGCGCATCAAGCCTGAACTGGGCACTGATCCGGTCCTGCGCTACATCCCGATCGTAAAACTGGGAGTGTAAGAAATGGAAGCGAGCTTGAACTTTACCATCGGCTTAAGCCACGGCATTCAATGGCCCTGGCCCATTGCCGTGTATCTCTTCCTGGCAGGTATCTCGGGCGGTGCAATGGCAATTGCGCTGCTGGTGAACCTGTTTAAGGGTAACTATGAAAATACGCCGCTTCTGAAGTCCGCCTCGATGGTGGCCTTCGTGACGATCGCGCTCGGCATGGTCTGCCTTGTGGCTGACCTTACCAAGCCTCTCGCCTTCTGGCGCATTCTCATCAACTACAACCTGACTTCAGTGATGAGTCTGGGCGTGATTGCGCTCATTGCATACATTCCGCTCACCTTCATCCTGATGCTCATGGCGTTCGGGCCGAAGTGCTGCCCGGCGTTGTCGGGCCTCATCGCTGCCTTTGACGGCGTGAGAAAGCCCCTGTACTGGATCGTTCTGATCCTGGCGCTTACGATCTGCGCCTACACGGGTTTCCTCATTTCCGCACTGGTGCGCTTCCCGCTCATGAACACCGCCGTGCTGCCGGGGCTTTTTGTGGCTTCCGGGCTTTCTGCCGGTGCTGCTGCGGCGCGTTTGTTTGCCGTGGTGTGCTTCGGTGAAAAGCATGAAGGCTGTGATATGCACGTGCTGCACCGCGCCGAATATCCGATCATGGCCGCAGAACTTTTCTGCATCTTCATGATCGCGATGGCGATGGTGCTCGGCAACGAGGGTCAGCAGCTTGCGGCTACGGCCTTCACGACCGGAACGTGGGCCACGCTTTTCTGGTGCGGCGTGATCGGTGTGGGCTTTGCCCTGCCCTTGATCGCGAGCTTCGGAAAATCGGCCGGTGCCTTCTGTCTGGGCGCTCTGGCGAGCATCTGCGGCATGATGTGCCTGCGTGTGTTCATCCTCTACGCCGGTCAGACATTCGTGCTCTAGAGCATCGTGTCAGAACTGTTTTTGCCGTACACTCGGAAGCTTCCGGTGTACGGCGGAAACGCGGGTAAGGCGCCGGTTGTGCAGTGTGTTTGTGCAAAGGCGCCTTTTTTGTACCTTTTTCAAATCATTTTTCGGGTGCGGCAGTGGTCTTTCCGGCAAAACTCAAACGTGCGGCGGCATCGGCGGTGTTACTCATGCTGCCGGTCTTGGCGTCCGCTCAAAGTGCGCCGGCAATTACCGCCGCAGACGGCACGGTCTGCACCGTCATAACACCGGAAACAGCGCTTTCCCGGGCGCTTTCCTCTGTCCCCCGCGGGGGATGCCTCTACCTTAGTAAGGGCGTTTACAAAGGCCCCTGGGTGATAGCCAAAAGCGTCGATATCCGCGCGGAAACGGGCGCTGAAATCCGAGGACGCGGCACCGGGAGCACCATTAAGATTCTTGCCTCTGACGTGACGCTCACGGGGCTTACGGTCACCGGGTTCGGGCGCGAAATCCTCTCGCAGGACGCGGGTATTCATATCCGTAAGTTTGCTCACGACATCACGATTACGGGCGTTACGGTCACAGGCCCCGGGTTCGGCGTGTATGCCGAAGGGGTCTCACGCCTTACGGTTCAGAATTCAGTGATCACGGGCGAAAAGAGCGAACACGTCCTTGACCGCGGCGACGGGGTGTACGTAAAAAGCACCGGGGGCGCCGTGATCCGCGGCAACACCATGCGCTACACGCGTGACGGCGTTTACCTGGAAAGCACCGACGGCTGCACGGTCAATGACAATGACTTTGCGGGCCTGCAGTACGGTGTGCATTTTATGTACACCAAAAACGACAGGGCGCTGGGAAACAAAAGCGAAGCCGTGATCGGGGGCGTTGCGGTGATGAGTTCCAGAAATTCCGTTGTTACCGGCAACGTCACGGACCGTGCCGTGGAGTTCGGGATTCTTTTAAATGAAAGCAACGGGTGCCTCGTTGAAAACAACACCGTGACACGCACGCACAACCCGCGGGCCAAAAGTGCCCTCAATACGGAAGGTAAGGGTCTTTTTATCTACGGCGCGGGCGTCAACCGGATTCTCAGCAACCGCTTTGAGACAAGCGACATCGGTATTGACATTGCCCTGGGGGGCGAGGGGAGCACCGTGCTCGGAAACGTCATTGACGACAACCGCACACAGGTGCGCTATATCGGGAAGAGACCCCTTACCTGGAGCGATAACGGGCGCGGCAACTACTGGGGTGCGGGCAGCGTCTGGGATCTGGACGGGGACGGTGTGGCCGATGCCCCGTACCAGCCCAATGATTCCCTGGACCGCCTCTTTTGGCGCTATCCGGAAGCGCGCTTTTTGATGGACAGCCCCGTGGTGTTTCTGCTCAGAAGAATCGCCGCAGGCCTGGCAATTGACAGCGGCAAGGGGATTACCGACTACGCGGCGCTGGCCGTCAGGCCTGAGGCCGGGGCGCGCAAGGAGCCTGAGAAATGACGTGTGTTAAGGCCGCAGAAGGACTTTTCGGGCACAATGAAGGTTCGTTTTGCGCGCAGGCCGTAAGCCTTGCCGCAGCAGGAGAAACACGGTGATTCCTGAGCTTGGTCTCTTTTTTCTGACGGCGGCGGCAGCGGCAGCGCTTGTCACGGCCGTCTTTTGTTTTTACGGTGTTGCCAAAGGCAATGTCTTTGCCCGTGACTTCTGGCGGGCGGGGCTCACCTCGGCCGTGATCTCTTTTTTTGCGGCAAGCATCTGCCTGACGGTGAGCTTTCTCACCGATGATTTTTCGGTTGCCTACGTAGCGCAGAATTCCAACAGTGCGCTTGCTCCTGTCTATAAGTTTGCCGCCTTCTGGGGCAGTCACGAAGGGTCGTTTCTGCTGTGGATTGACATGATTGCGGCGGCTGCGGCAACGGCACTTTTTTGCGCGCCCAAAGACGCCCTTTTGAAAGCCGCAACCGCGGCGGTGAGCTCTGCGGTGCTCGCGGCTTTTTCTCTTTTTTCACTGTTTACTTCAAACCCTTTTGCGCGGCTTCTGCCGCTCGTTCCCAAAGAAGGCAGAGACCTCAATCCCATTTTGCAGGACGTCGGGATGATCGTGCATCCGCCGCTTCTGTTTGCAGGATACGCAGGCCTCACGATTGTGTTTGCCGTGGTGGCGGCGCTTCTGATGACGGGCTCGGCTGATGCGGCAAGACGCCGTTTCCTCAGAGGGCTTGTCTTTGTGACCTGGGCGTTTCTCACCGCAGGCAACGCTTTGGGCAGCTGGTGGGCCTACACCGAACTCGGCTGGGGCGGCTGGTGGTTCTGGGATCCCGTGGAAAATGCGTCCTTTATTCCGTGGCTTGTGACCACGGCGATGCTGCACGCCTTTGTTCTTCAGAAAACCGGGACATTCCGGCTTACGGTTTTTCTCGCGCTCATTTCCTTTGCGCTCTGTCTTTTCGGCTCCTTTATGGTCCGTTCCGGCATCGTTCAGTCGGTGCATGCCTTTGCCGCCGATCCCGCGCGCGGTGCGGCACTCCTGATTCTGAGCGTGGTGCTTCTGGTGCCTGCTTTTGTGCTGTATGCCGCACGGATTGAAGGGCTCACGAAACATGAGGCAGAGGCTCAAGGCAGCCCGGGCGGCGTCTTTTACTTTACGGTGACCGCCGGGATTTATCTTACGATTGCGGCAGCCGTAAGCGTCTTGATCGGCACGCTTTATCCCCTGATTTATGACCTCTTCGCGCTCGGAAAAATATCCGTGGGGGCGCCTTACTTCAACGCCTTTTTTGCCCCGATGACGATTGCCGCGGCCGTTTTGATCGGCGTGGTGGAGGCGGCAAAACTTCCGCGCCTGTTCTCTGTCTGTGCGGCTGTTCTTTCACTGGCGGCAGCTGCAGCAATCGCCGCCCTTTTTAAGCCCTTAGACCCGGTTCTTACGGTGCTCGGGTTTGCAGGGGCCTTCTGGGTGGCATCTACCGCCCTCGGGGCCGCAGCAAAACGCAGCATCAGCGCTGCTGCCGTTATTGCGCATCTGGGACTTGCGGTGAGCATGGCGGGGGCCACCGGGACCTCAAACTACGAAACGGAAAACCTTCTGAGAATGGGGCCGGGGCTCGGAAAACCCATTGCCGACCTTATCTTTGTCTACGATGAAACAAAGGACGTCGTCACCCGCAGCTACCGCGCAAAAGAAGCGCAGATACTTGTGATGAATGAGAAAGAAGAGGTGCAGTTTACCTTGCGGCCCCAGCGTCAGACCTTCACGACTAACGGCATGGAAATGACGGCGGCAGGGATCCGGCACGGCCTCTGGCGCGACATTTATGTGTCGCTCGGTAACGAACTCGGTAACGGCGAATACCTGGTGAGAATCAGCATCAAGCCCTTGGTGAGCTGGCTTTGGGCGGGGGCGCTTCTGATGCTTCTCTCGCTGCCCCTGGCGTATAGCGGACGGCGCCGTAAGGAGACTCAAAAGTGAAACGACGGACAGTGCTTGCGGCCGGAATTTTCGCGTGCATGACGGCATGGGCCGAAGACACCGGCAGACAAAGGCGAAACCTTGCCATTGCGATTTCCAAGGAACTCAGAGATCCGGCAAGCGCCAACTACACGCTTTTTGAAAGCGAAAGCTCGATTGCCGGGAAACTGAAGGCCGAAATCTATAAGCAGCTTGCCGAAGGCAAAACCCGGGAAGAAATCCTCGCGTTTTTCACGGCTCGCTACGGTGAACAGATCCGCTACGACCCGGCTTTAACGGGCGGCACGGCTCTTTTGTGGGCGGCACCCTGGGTGCTTTTTGCCGCCGCGGGCGCTGCTGCCTTCTGGCGCTTTAAAAGGCGTCGTCAGACGAATGAATAACAAACAAAGACCCTGAGGAACACTATGAAGAAACTTTGGATTGCACTGGCAGGTGTTTTGGCAATTGGTGCGGCACAGGCTTCTATCTTTGATGCGCCGGTCTATTCCACCGGTAATCAGCTCAAAAACCGGCCGCTTGCGTTTACCGACTTTAAGGAACTGGCGGGAGCGCACCCGGCGGAAAACCTGTCATTTGAAGGCATGGACGGTAAAAAGCACGCCATCAGTGACTACAAGGGGAAACTCTTGATTCTCGATATGTGGGCGAGCTGGTGCGATCCGTGCCTGCGCTCGATTCCTTTGATTACCGAACTGCAGAAAAAGTTTAATCACGACCCCAAGAGCAAGGTGCGCTTTTATTCGGTGAGTATCGATGAACCGGGGACCGACGTGAAGGATTTCCTCGAAGAAAATAAGTTCCGTGGTTTTGAGACGTGGCTTGATCCGGAAAAGTCTATTTTCCGCATCATTCCGAGTGATGTGGTCCCGACGGCTTATTTCTTTGACGGCAAGGGTAACCTCGTGGGCTTTTTGCGGGGTTACGCCGACTGGACGGGCGCGGGCGTTGAAAACTTTCTGATCCGTATGGGTGAAAAGTACGCCGATCCCACGAAAATTAAGCCGAAGGTGAAGCCCCCGGTGCTGCCGCAGGTAACGCGTTAAGTGCGGGTAAAGCCGGTCTTTGCAGAAAGTCCGGCTTTTTTTTGTGCCCGGTCAGAAGAGCTCTGGCTGCGGCGAGACATCCTTTTTCGTCTTTTTGGAGCGCTCGGGCTTAGCGGGTTTGGCAAGATCGGCTCTGATCCAGGCGATGATGAGTTCGATTACAAAAGCTTTTTCAGCATCCGTGAGCGCGTGTCCGGGCGTAATGCCGTGCCACTTCATCAGACAGGTGCGGCAGCAGCAGGCCGTGGCGTGCTGGGCGGTAAAGACGGGATGCCCCTTCATCGGCGTCTGATGTCCGTCGTTGGCGATTTGGGCGGGGGCAAGGCGCATGGTGATGATCTCAAGCGCGTGCTGCCGCAAAAGGGCGTCGCCTTTTGTCTGCGCCGTTTCCCGGTCTTTGGCGTTTAAGCGGAAGCGGGCGCGGAAGTCTGACTGCGCGAGGTGCGCGAGTTCCCGGGCCATATTGGCGTCCGAGAGGTCTGTGATGAGGCTTTGAAAGCCGCGCCATGTTGCCGGCTGCTCTAAGTGTTGACTAGACATAAAATAACCGATACGCGTCGAAAAAAGGACGGTACGCAAGATGGTTAAGCATAACGCGAAGAAAATAAGCCGCAGTCTCACGGATTCTGAGGCGCTCATCGAAGCCGTGGAACACTTCCGGTTTCTGCCTTTTTTCAGAAATCCGGTGGCAGGCTGGTCTGTTGAGGACATGACGCCCTCAGAGCTTTGGTTTACCGATAATCCGGGACCCTGGGAGTGGAAGGGACCCGTGATCCGCACCGGCGAATGTCTGTACGGAAAGTTTTTCGACAAAAAGGCGGGCTTTGTATTTCGGGATGAATTCCCGAAGTTCGCGGCTTTAAGGCGCGCGCTGATTCCGCAGACAGCAAACCCCAAGGCGGCCGCCCGGGAAGCCTGGGTACTTGAGCAGCTCTCCCCGGGTGACCCGGTCTTAAGTCTTGAACTCAAGGAACTTTATGCGGAGGAATTCGGATCGGTTTCCGGGCTTGAGACAACGCTGACGCGCCTTCAGATGCACTGCCGGGTTGTGATTGCCGACTTTGAGTACAAACGTACCAAAAGCGGGAAACCTTACGGCTGGGGGCTCGCGCGCTTTACGCTCCCGGAATTCATCGCGGGCGAAGCGGCGATTGAAGCGGCGCGGGAAATTGACCTCGGGATCGCTGAAGAAGAGTTCGTCGGTTTGCTGTGCGCAGACTGGCCACATGCGCAAGAGGCTGTTGTCCGTGCCATGGTGACTGGTCGGGCAATTGCGCAGAAATTCCGTTAATCTGCAGTGCTTTTGCCGTGAGACTTGTCGGCTAAGCACTATTTACAGTCTGTGTTCAACCCAGAGAGTACGATGGTGTCATCTGCAGAATAACTTCTTAAGGGAGAGTCCGATCATGATGCACGGAGTGCAGTGGATTAAGGAACTCATGGCGATGGTGGAGCGCGATAAGGCGGAAAACTCCCCTAAAAGCCTCATTATTCACGACCGCATTAAACCGCTTCTCGGTGAAGAGCTCACCGACAGCCGCAATCTCGGCATGCAGCGCATTAAGGAACTGCTCAGCGGCGGCTGGCCCGGAATTCTGTCTGTGGAACACACCGAAGATATGGCAAAGTTTCTGGAAGAAAATCCGGAAGCATTGAAAAAGCTGCAGAAGGAAGTCTACGGCTAGTTGTTCAGAATCGGCCGTTAAGAAAAAGTCCCGCCCAAGGCACTGAGCCCGGCGGGATTTTTTCACGCTGAGCATTCTGGAAAAAAAGCGGGACCGGTTTTGAGGCCGGTCCCGAAACGGTTGGATCCGCCTTATTACAGGCCTCACCACCCAGAGGAAAAGATTAATTCAGGTTCTCAGATGTAGCCGTAGACCATACCCAGACAGTAACCGGTGATCACAGCCGAGATCACACCGATAAGCCCCGGCGCAATGAATGAGTGGTTGATCACGAACTTACCGATGTGGGTTGTACCCGAACGGTCAAACGTGATGGCAGCCAGATCTGACGGATATGTCGGCAGAATGTAGTAGCCGTAGCAGGCGGAAATCATCGCCACGATGATGCCCGGAGGCGTGCCGATGGCAATTGCGGTGGGCACCAGGGTCACGATGGCGGTAGCCTGCGAATTTACCAGTTTGGAAACAAGAAGCAGGGCGATGCCGAAGGTCCAGGGGTGCTCCTGAATGAGGCCGGTGAGACTGCCTTTGAGCTCATTGAGGTGAGCACCGAACATTGTTTCGGCCATCCAGGCCACGCCGTAGACGGAGACAATGGCCACCATGCCTGCATTAAAGACATTGGTTTTGTTGATCTGACGGGCATTGCAGAACAGAACCATCAGGATGCCGGCCAAAAGCATGAACATCTGAATCACGAGCGTCATCGAAAGGCGCTTCTTGCCGACCATGGGCCGCAGTTCGGGAACCGAGCCTAAAACCGCCACAAGAGCAACGATCGCGATGAAGATAAAGAGGCTTGCCCACTGCTGCCTGCTAAACAACCCGCGCTTGAAAGCGCGGGGTTTCCTGACACGGTGCAGGCTTTCC
>OJOV01000380.1_pt1 | contig 49784 bp, 44 predicted proteins | sample 1598281 | NCBI WGS metagenome assembly OJOV01 (sample SAMN03922469, study PRJEB24848) | human gut metagenome | isolation source: stool sample | host: Homo sapiens | place: Germany | collected 2010-11
GTGATGAAGTACGGCGATAAGTACCGTCTTTTTTCCGTTCTGACAACGGACTCCGTCAATGAAATGGTGAAAAAAGCGGCTGACCGCATGCGGCGGCTTCGGTGAAGTAGAATTTTGAGACTTTTATACGGCAAAATAATAGATTCTATGATGGGAGGTGCCGGTCTTGCCGGGGTTACCGAACTTGACTGAGTTTAGTAAACGGATTCTGAAATAGATTGCTGCGCGGGAAGATAGAGTCAGGAAAGAAAAACAGCCGAAAGATGTAATTAAAGGCAGAATTGAAGAAATTAAGAAAGGAGTTTGAAAGAATAAAGTGAAGATAAAGAGAATTGAGCTGAATAATTTCAAGAGGTTTACTCATTTGCTTGTTGAGGATATACCTGATACTACTAAATTAGTGGTTTTAGTGGGGCCTAATGGTTCGGGGAAAACATCGTTTATGGAATCAATGAATCATTATTATAAATATGCCGGATATGGCGATGTTGGTGATTACCATTATCTTAGCAAAACTGGTAATACAGATGAATATAACCATATCCAATGGTGTGAACGGGCATTAAAACTTATTGATATTGATTTCTACGATTTGACGCTACCAAAAAATATTGCGGCCAATAGAGAAATAAGAGGCCGTTTCTATTTTCGAAGCGCGTATAGAAATGAACCTGATTTTCAAATAAATTCCATGAATAGGCAGCAAGACCCCACGGAGTCGGTGCGTTTGGATTCGTTAATTCAAAATGACCAAACAGTTTCAACTAACTATCAGAGACTTATTGCCAATACCATCTCAGGCGTATTTGCTAATGAAAATGACTCGAAGTCTGTTGCTGTTTTACGTGACGAATTAACTGGAAAAATTCGTACAGCCATTGAGCGTGTATTTGAAGACCTAAAGTTTTCATCGTTGGGGGAACCGCTCCAAAATGGCGATTTCTATTTTACAAAAGGAGATACTAAGGACTTCAGCTATCGCAATCTATCTGCCGGGGAAAAATCAGCCTTTGATTTGATACTGGACATGGTTGTTCAAGCAAAGTATTACTCAGATGCTATTTACTGTATTGATGAACCCGAAGCCCATATGCATACAAAATTACAAGGAAGGGTATTGCGTGAGCTGTATTTGCTTGTTCCTGGTCAATCTCAGCTTTGGATCTCAACGCATTCAATTGGTATGCTTCAGGAGGCTGAAGAAATCGAAAAGGAGCATCCAGGGACGGTTGTCTTTTTGGACTTTGGCGGAAGAGATTTTGACACAGACCAAATTATTCGTCCTGCCAAAATTGGGAAAGCGGTCATGGATAAGTTTTACGAACTTGCTTTCGGAGACTTTGCAAAGCTGATGCTACCTCAGGTAGTCGTGTTTTGTGAAGGAGACCCTAATGGGAAAAAACGTAAGGATTTTGATAAGACAATTTATAGTACTATTTTTGCAGATACTCATCCGGAAGCGTTCTTTATTTCTGGCGGTTCGTGTAATGATATAGAGAATATTGAGGAAAAGCAGGGGGAAATAATAAGGTCACTTCTCAAAAACACTCAAGTTATCAAGATTATTGATCGTGATAATCGTAGTGAGGGAGAAATTGAAGACCTTATGAAGAAAGGCATCAAAGTATTGAAAGAGCGTAATCTTGAATCATATGTGTTTGAGGATGAAGTAATCAAAAAATTGTGTGAATCGGTCGGAAAACTTGGAGAATATAAAGAGTGCATACGCGAAAAGGGAGAAGCGATGAATGCTTCTGTAAAAGGAGGAAATGCAATAGATGACTATAAGTCTGCTCGTGGATATATCTATACTGCATTAAAAAGACGGCTTTCGCTTACAAAATGCGGAAACAATTCGGATACATTTATCCGTGATACCCTTAGCCCCTTGATTACACCGGAAATGGATGTATACAAGAAGTTAGAGGAAGAAATATTTGGAAATGACAAGGGTGGAGGAACTACAAATGGATAAACTACACATGGAGTCGGTTGATATGACGGCATGAAGCAGAATATCGAGAAGATAGGTGCGTTGTCTCCTAATTGCTTCATGGAGATTGTAGACAGGCATAGGGAAACTGAAGAAGGCTATCAATTTTAAGCTGCTCAATAAGATTATGCAGTAATAATGTTTTCTTTCCGATAAAGCAAAAAGCATTTCTCTTTCCATCTCGGAGAAATGCTTTTTTGTTGGAAATATTTCTTTAGGCGTAATGATATTCTTTGCGGCAGCTGATCCAGAAGGAAACTGTCACGAAAAATGCCAGCAGCTTGGCGATGGAAACGGAAAGCCAGATACCGTCCGTGCCGAGCCATAACGGAAGTGCTATAACGGCGATGATTTGAAAAACAACGGACTGGAGGAGAGAGATTACTGAAGAGATGAAACCGTTGTTCAGTGCCGTGAAGAACGCCGAGCCGTACATGCAGAAACCGTTCAGGAGGAAAGAGGAGGAAAAGAATCGGAAACCCCGGACGGTGAGCGTGGCTAAAGTTTCATCGTAGCCGACAAAAATATCTGCCAGTAAAGGAGCGGCGAGGTATGCGGAGGTGGTGAGGAAAAGGCCGGCACCAGCAATGACAGTGAGGCTCTTTCGGAAAATGCTCTGCAGTTCATCATCGCGGCGGGCGCCGTAATTGTAGCTTACGATAGGCGCGGTCCCCATGGAGTAGCCGATGAAAATCGCTTCAAAGAAGAATGCCACATACATAATCACGCCGAAGGCGGCGACCCCGTCCGTTCCGGCGATGGAGATCAGCTGATAATTGTAGAGCATGGAAACGAAGGACATGGAAATATTTGTGAGCAGTTCCGAAGAGCCGTTTGTACAAGTCTTCCAAAGCGCAGGGCCATCCCATTCCGGTTTCACCAGCTGAAGAGAAGATGGATTTCTTTTTAGGAAGTAAATCAGAGGGAAAAGACCGCCTGCGTATTCGCAAAGCACTGTGGCAAGGCCGGCGCCTAAGAGGCCCCATTTGAAAACAAGAATGAAAAGGGCATCAAGACCGATATTCGTCACACCGGAGAGGATCGTCATGCAAAGACCGAGAGAAGGTTTTCCTGCGGTGACCATGAACGATTGGAATACCCGCTGGAGGACAAACATGGGGAGAGAAAGAAGAAGTGTGCGGCCGTAAAAGACACTGCATGCAAGCACTTCACCGGATGCACCCATGGCGGAGGCAAGAAAGGGCATAAGAAAGTAACCCAGGGCGGAAAGCAATATGCCCCCGGCGAAAGCGGAAAGGACGATAAGAGAAAAAAGGCGGTTCGCTTTTTCTGTCTGCCCCTCACCCATGGTCTTTGCCACAAGGGCGCTGCCGCCTGAGCCGAACATGAATCCGACACAGGCGAAAACCATGATGGCGGGAAAAATCAGGTTGACCGCGGTGAATGCCGTCTTGCCCACATAGTTCGATACGAAAAATCCATCGACCATGGTGTAGGTGGAAATAAAGATCATCATTACCACGGAGGGCAGGACGAAACGGAAAAGCCGTCCATAATTGAAACGGGAAGAAATATCTATACTCATAAAATATCCTCAGCGGCAAATTATCTTTTGTTGGTTCATGGAAAGCAGAACGAAATAAGCCGTTGATTCAAAGCGAAAGACACTGCGGTTGTTTCCATAAAAAGAAATGCTTTGCATCGGCAGTCAGTTTTATTTTTTGCTCTTCCTTTTTAATTTCTTTCCTTTCTTCAGCTTGAGTGCATTGTTGTCCAGTGTGAATACGGGAGGTTCATCAGCGGCAAGAGCAAAAGGAATACCTTTCAGTTCCGCCAGCTCTCTTACAAGGGCATCCTTGCTAAGTTTCAGTTTTTCTATTTCCGCCACGCGGAGTTTTTCTTTTTCTCTTGCAATTTCTACGGGATCTCCGCCGATACCCCAGCTGTCCGTGTCCACTTCTTCAATGGTGACGACCGTGGTCTTCGGATTTTTGTTCAATACGCGGGCGAGGAGTTCCGTGGCTCCTTTGATGAGTTCTGCTTTCTGCTCGGCAGTAGTGCCTTCACGTGTGATTTTGATGTTGATGTAGGGCATGGGAAACCTCCTGTCTGAAAATGATTCAAATATTTCTTTCATTATACCATGACAGGAGGGTTTTTTATTTGACACACAGGGAGCCTTCCTGTAAAATTTAAAAGGGATATATAAAGTATCTTCGCCCCCGGTGGGGCTTTTTTTATGCATAAAAAAGCTCCATGCAGATGTATTCTGTGAAAAGGAGAGGCAATGAGCAGATTTTATGATGTGGTAGTTATCGGCGCCGGACCGGCGGGTATTTTTACCGCTCTTGAACTGGCGGATACCGGTGCATCTGTCCTGATCCTTGAAAAGGGACTGGATATCCGTGAGCGGATAGCTCTCAATCGTGACAAGAACGCTCCGCCGAAAGACCGCCGGGCAAATATCGTTTGCGGCTGGGGCGGCGCGGGCGCGTTTTCTGACGGGAAGCTGACGCTTACTACGGATTACGGCGGCAATCTTGATGATTATATGAATAAAGGAGAGCTGGCCGGTTTAATTTCCTATGTGGATTCGGTGTACTGCAGGTACGGCGGAGCTGAAAGAAAGGTATACGGCGATGAGTTTGCCGAGGAAATACATGAACTGAAACGGAAGTCCGCCGCGGCGGATCTTATGTTTATCCCTGCCCGCATCCGCCATCTCGGTACGGACGTGAACAGCGTCATTCTTGCCAATATGCGCGATTCTCTTCCGTCCAATGTGACCGTTATTTCCAAAACAGCGGCGGACAGAATTCTTGCGGACAAAGACGGGACGGTTCTCGGTGTGGAAGCGGGCGGGGAGACATATCACTGCAAGTATCTTGTGGCGGCACCCGGCCGTGAAGGGGCGGAGTGGTTTATGAAAGAAGCCCGTACGCTCGGTTTGGAGACACAGTCAAATGCGGTGGACATCGGTGTCCGTGTGGAATCTCCCGCAGAAGTGTATGAACCGATTACAAAAATCTGTTACGAATCGAAACTGGTGTATTTCTCCCGTTCATTTGATGACCGGGTACGCACGTTCTGTATGAATCCTTACGGTTTCGTGGTGACGGAAAATAATGCGGGGCTCCAGACAGTGAACGGCCATTCTTTCGCCCATAAGAAGAGCGGAAATACGAATTTCGCCATTCTTGTTTCCAAACAGTTTACCAGCCCTTTCAATGAACCCATTTCTTATGGGAAATATATCGCATCTCTGGCAAATATGCTCGGTGCGGGACCGATTGTGCAAAGGCTGGGGGATCTTCGTGACGGCCGCCGTTCTACGGTAGAAAGGATACGCCGCGGCCTTGTCCGTCCCACCATGCCGTCTGCGACGCCGGGAGATTTATCTTTAGTCTTGCCATACCGCTTTTTAAAGGATATCATGGAGATGTTCGAAGCGCTGGATCAGGTGGCACCGGGAGCAAATTCCAGGCACACTCTTCTGTATGGCGTGGAAGTGAAGTTTTATTCTTCCCGCATAGCGCTGACGAACCAGCTGGAAACGAAATTCAGAAACTTCTTCGCTATCGGCGACGGAGCCGGCATTACCAGAGGGCTTGTCCAGGCCTCGGCGGCCGGAGTGGTGGTGGGCAGAGAAATCTGTGCCAGGGAAGGAAAACCGAAAGGGGATATGTAAATGATTCCAAGGTACACAAGGCCGGAAATGGCAAAAATCTGGGATGAAAGAAATGAATGGCAGACCATGCTTGATGTGGAAATCGCCGCATGCGAAGCCAATGCGGAGCTGGGACGTATTCCTAAAGAAGCGGTGGAAGTGATCAAAGCGAAAGCGAATTTTGATGTGGAACGCATTCATGAAATTGATCGTGAAATTAATCACGATATCATCGCGTTCCTTTCTGCCGTCGGAGAATATGTGGGCGATGAAGCGAAGTACATCCATATGGGCATGACTTCTACCGATGTGAAAGACACGGCTCTCAATGTACAGATCAAGCAGGCGTCTGACGTGCTTATTGCCGGTCTGGAAAAACTGGCGGAAGTCCTGAAACGCCGGGCTGTGGAATTTAAATATACACCCACCATCGGCCGTACCCATGGCGTCCATGCCGAACCGACCACGTTCGGGTTGAAAATTCTCCTGTGGTACAGCGAAACTTTAAGAAATATCGAAAGAATGAAACGGGCCGCTTCTGAAATGGCGGTGGGGAAATTGTCCGGTGCTGTCGGTACTTATGCGGATATTGATCCGTATGTGGAAGAATACGTCTGCAAAAAAATGGGACTGACCCCGGAAATCGTAGCGACCCAGGTCGTACAGCGCGATCATCATGCGGAATACATTACCACCCTCGGCGTTATCGCGGGCACATTGGCACAGATCGCCCTGGAAGTCCGCCATTTGCAGAGAACGGAGGTAAGGGAAGCGGAAGAATATTTCAGTCCGAAGCAGAAAGGATCCTCCGCCATGCCCCATAAAAGAAATCCCGTCAAATCGGAACGGATCTGCGGCATGGCAAGACTCGTGCAGGGGTATGCCCTTCCCGCTTTTGAAAATATACCGCTTTGGCACGAACGGGATATTTCCCATTCCTCTGTGGAGCGTGTCATGATTCCGGACGCAACCACCGCATTGGATTATATTCTGGCACAGACGACCGATCTGGTAGATAAACTCCTTGTGTATCCGGAAAAAATGCTGGAAGATTTGAACATGACCGGCGGATTGATTTACAGTCCCCGCGTTCTGCTTGCCCTTGTGTCCAAAGGCGCTTACCGTGATACCGCATACCGATGGGTGCAGAGAAATGCCATGAAACGCTGGCTTGAGGGGGAAGATTTCTATGAAAACCTCTGCAAAGACGAAGATGTGAGAAAATATCTGTCTGAAGAAGAAATCAAAGAGTGCTTCGATTACAAACCCATGCTTGTCCATGTAGATAAAATATTTGCAAGATTTGGATTGTAAGAGCGGAAGACGGATGTCAGAAGACAGAGGTCGGATGCCGGAAGTCGGATATCAGAAGACAGCTATGAGCCGATAACTGTAAGCTGATATCTGATAATAAAGAATCACTGTATTATTAAAAGGAAGGAAAATGTGTAATGGCAACAGCTATGGTCATTGGTGCCCAGTGGGGCGATGAGGGAAAAGGAAAGATTGTAGATTACCTGGCGGCGAAAGCGGACGTTGTTGTCCGTTCCCAGGGGGGGAACAACGCAGGACATACGGTTGTGACCGGCGGCAAAGCTTATCCGCTGCGCCTTATGCCGAGCGGCATTATGTATCCCGGCACCATCTGTGTCGTCGGCACGGGCGTCGTCATCGATCCGAAGAGTTTCCTTGAGGAAATGGAAAAGCTGGAGGCTCAGGGGATTAATGCAAAGCATCTCCAGATTTCCACCCGTGCGCAAGTTGTATTTCCTTACCATATCCGCTTAGACGAAGCGGAAGAAATGAGAAAAGGCAGCCGGAAGCTGGGGACGACGAAAAACGGGATCGGGCCGTGCTATGCGGACAAGATCAACCGCATCGGCATCCGTATGTGCGACCTTATGGATAAAGAAGTTTTTGCGGAGAAATTGAAGTACAATGTGGAGCAGAAGAACATGCTCCTGGAAAAACTTTACGATATGGAAGGCTTCGACTATGAGCAGATGCTGATTGATTACCTGGGATATGCGGAAAGGCTCCGACCCTATGTGAAAGATACGAACTACACTGTCCAGACTTTGGTCAGGGAGGGAAAGAATGTCCTCTTTGAAGGTGCCCAGGCTTCTATGCTCGACTGCGACAACGGCACTTATCCTTTCGTCACATCGTCCCATCCGACGGCAGGCGGTGCATGTATAGGCGCAGGCATCGGGCCGCACATGATGCAGAATATCTTCGGTGTGGTGAAAGCGTACAGCACCCGTGTCGGAGAAGGGCCGTTTCCGACGGAACAGATGAATGAAATCGGCGACCGTATCCGGGATATTGCCCATGAATTCGGTACAGTTACAGGCCGTCCCCGCCGTGTAGGCTGGCTTGATGCCCGTGCCGTCCGTTATGCGGCAGCGCTGAATTCTTTCGATTATCTGGCGATTACCCGGCTGGACATCCTTGATGAGCTGGAAGAAATCAAAGTCTGCGTCGGCTATGAATATGAAAGGAAACCGGTCAAAGAGTATCCGGCAGACCTGAAATTCCTCTCCAAAGTCACCCCGGTTTATAAAACCTACAAAGGATGGAAAGAAAAAATCAGCGCTATCCGTGACTATGACCGGCTTCCGGCACTCTGCAAAGAATACCTGGCGGATATTTCTAAAGAAATCGGAGTGCCCATTGGCATCGTTTCCGTGGGGCCCAGCCGTGAAGAAACCATCGTAGTGAAAGATGTATTTTAAGAATAGAAAAGTAAGTATATAAAATAGAAAAACGCGTGTCCTGAAACTGAAAAAGCAGGAGACGCGTTTTGTATTTCTCAAAAAAAAGGCTCCGCGAAAGGAGCCGGTTTGGAGCGGATGATGGGAATCGAACCCACGTATTTAGCTTGGGAAGCTAATGTTCTACCATTGAACTACACCCGCATATAAAATTGTACTTCATTATTGTAGATGATTTTATCGAATAAATCAAGATTTTTAAAAAGGAAAATGAATAAGGTGAAAGAACGGACTTTTTGGAGCGTTCCTGTGATTTGCGTGGACATAAGGGAAATGATTGTTTATAATGTTGGTTAACCATTAAAGGTTTATTTGTTTTTCTTCCGGCAGTATGGAGATAGGAGGTCAATGGAGGATAGCAAAACGGAAGAAAAGGTTAGTTTGCTGAATTGCTTTTTCAAGTTCAATAGAGTGGGAGGATGATTACTTATGGAAGAAGAACAGAAAAAGGTGAGCGGGGCTGCCGTGCTGCCCAAGGTAGGGTGGAAAGGAATGCTTGCTCTGGCTTTCGGCATTCTTTTCTTTGCCGGAGTTTTTACTACGATACAGGGGGCCGAGTGGCTCAAAGCATTTGATTACAGTACGCTCATCGGTAAATTTGGTACGATGAAAGACCCGGCGAAAGCAACTTTTGTCGGTATGGGCGGGGTAAGCGCAAGAGGAGGATTTATTTTTGCCTTATCGCTCATTCCTTCCGTTATGCTGGCCATTGGTGTTGTAGACGTGCTGGATCATTATGGCGCGCTTTCCGCGGCGCAGAAATTGATGACGCCGCTCTTTAAACCGCTGATGGATGTACCCGGCCTCGTCGGACTGGCTTTGATTACCGATCTGCAAAGTACCGATGCAGGCGCGGCTCTGACCAAAGAATTATATGATGACGGCCTTATCGATAAAAGAGAACAGACCATCATTGCAGCATGGCAGTATTCCGGAGCGGGAACGATCAGTAATTACTTTGCTATCGCAGGCGCGCTTTTCGGATTTATTCTCTGCCCTATTATTCTTCCTCTTATCATCATTATGGTCATGAAATTTGTCGGTGCCATGATTTGCCGCTTTGCTCTTGATACTATTTATAAAGGAGATTTCAAAAATGACAACTGAAACGAGACCGGTACAAATTAAGCCTAATATTTTTGATATCTTCATCGGCGGCGCCAGAAAAGGCTGGAATCTGGCTACACAGAACCTTGTACCGAATATTTTGATGGCCTATGTCATTGCCTATATTTTAAACATCCTTGGCATTATGGATTTCCTCGGATACTGGTTGGGGCCCATCATGGGCATCTTCGGCCTGCCGGGACAGTCTTTCGTTATTCTTCTGACCACCTGGCTGTCTTGTTCTGCAGGGGTAGGTGTGGCAGCCTCCCTCTATGCATCAGGCATCATCAATGGAGAACATGTAACAATCCTCATGCCTGCCTTGATTCTGATGGCGTCCCAGATCCAGTACATGGGCCGGCTCCTCGGTCTTGCCGATGTACCGAAAAAATATTGGCCCCTGCTTATGGTGATCAGTATTTTCAATGCATTCATCGGTATGTTTATCATGAAACTGCTTATGCCGTTCTTTAATTGATTGTCTTACGCAAGAGAAAAGGAGGAAATCATGGCAGATGTATTTACCCATTTTAACTATCTTCATACTATTCCTGAAATAGGGATGAAAGAATTTAAAACTTCCGCTTATGTGGCGGATGTGCTGAAACAGCTCGGTTATGAAGTAGAAACACAGATCGGCGGGGCGACAGGCGTCGTCGCGGTCTGTGACAGCGGTAAACCGGGACCTGTTCTCGGCCTTCGCGCGGACATGGATGCTCTTGGGACGAAAGACGGCGGCGCCGCCCACCTTTGCGGGCATGACGGACACATGGCCATGCTTCTTGCGGCGGCGGAAGAAATCATGGAAGAGAAGCTGGTCAGGAAAGGGAAACTGAAACTTCTTTTCCAGCCGGCGGAGGAAACGAGTGAAGGCGCTCTTTCCATGCTGAAAGGCGGTGCTGTTGACGATATTGAAATCCTCATCGGCATGCACGGTCGTCCTATCCAGGAGTGCCGTGTGGGAGAAGCGGCGCCCGCTTTGTATTACAGTGCTGCGACCCACGTGAAAATCGACATCACAGGCATGCAGAGCCATGGAGCCCGCCCCTACCTCGGCATCAGCGCGCTTGACGCGGCATGCCTTGTTGTACAGTCAGCCAACGCTCTCCGCTTTAATTCCAATGTGGTGTACAATCTGAAAGCGACACAGATCCATGCGGACGCAGGTGTGGCAAATGCGGTTCCCGGTACAGCGACGATTACGTTCGATCTCCGCAGCCGGGACAATGACGTGATGGAACTGATGATTCAAAAACTGCGGGGCGCAGCGGAAAATGCGGCCGCTTCCATTGGCGCGAAAGCAGGCTTCACCATTCTGCATCAGACACCGGCGTCCATTATCACACCTGAAATCACGGAAATCATCGGGGAAGTGATTACATCCGAACTTGGTGAGAAAGCCTGCATCCCTCCGATCGTCACCGCGGGAGGGGAAGACTTCTTCTGGTATCCGAAAATGAAACCGGAATTGAAAACAGGATTCATCGCATTGGGCGAAGATGCGGAACCGGGACTTCATGATCCTGCCATGCACTTCAACCACGATGCGCTTCCCTATGGCGTGAAAATTCATAAAGGCCTCGTGAAGAAATTCCTTGGCTGACGATTTCCCATATAAAAGACCCGTGCTGTATCTATCTGCAGATATGGCGCGGGCCTTTTATATTGCTGCCGAAAGGGTTGTATTCGCAGAATGCCTAAGCCGGTTTCTTTTTTTATGTGCTGCCATACCATGTTTTCTCCGGAAGAGGAAGATGGAAGTGCTATAAGAGGAATAACAGGAAAATGTGCGGGCCGCGTATTCCATGCAGCATCTGCCTTCGGTTTAACAGGACGGAAGGATGGGGTATAATGAGTTAAATGATATATGTTATCAATTGAGGAGGGATTATGAAAATTGATTTAAGCGGCGTTTCTGAAACGCTTCTGGTTACGTTGTATATGCGTGCCAAGGATGCGAAAAGCAACCATCCTTTTCTGAATGACCGGAAAGCGGCGGAAATAATCAGCTGTATGGATTACGATTTTTCCGCTTTTGACCGGGTATGGATGTCATATTATGGAGTATTGGCACGGGCAAAGCTGATGGATCGTGAGGTAAAGCGGTTTATGGCGGATAACCCGGGATGTGTGGTGGTATCTGTGGGCTGCGGGCTGGATACCCGGTTTGACCGCGTAGATGACGGGCAGGTGCGTTGGTATGATTTGGACGTGCCGGAGGTGATCGATCTGAGAAAGCAGTTCCTTGCGGAATCGGAGCGTGTAACCTGTATTTCCGGGTTGGCGTTTGATCCGTCATGGACGGAAAAAGTGGAACGCGAGGGCCGCAGGCTGCTTATCCTTTCAGAAGGCGTGATGATGTACTGGGAGGAAGCGGAAGTACAAAAATTCCTTTCGATTCTGTCAGAAGGGTTCGATGAGCTGGAGGCGCATTTCGACCTTCTGTATAAAGGACTTGTGCACCGGTCGTCCCGCCATGACGTATTGAAACGTATGCAGGCGGAGTTTAAATGGGGTGTGACGGACGGTAGCGAAGTGGTACGGCTGGCGCCGGCATGGAAACAGCTGGACTGTATCAATTTCACTGATGAGATGAGGCATATGCTGCCTGGGTGGAAAAAGCTGCTTGTTCCTTTTTTCTATCTCACCAATAACCGTCTGGGAAAGTATGCGTACAGGAAGTATACGGACTGATTTCGTAAAAGGGACTTTATTCCGGTGTGTATCCTCTATTGTGAAAATAGCGGGAGGGGAGCGATAGAATACACAATGATAGGGAGAAAAGAAAAGGTTTCAGGTATAAATTTTTCTTTAAAATATGCATTCTGTCGAATTAGAAAAACCGTTGGTTTTGATATACAATAAAGAAAAGTATTCTGCATTTATTTCTTATTTTTGGATCTGAGGAGGTGTTCTTTATGAACAAATGGGTAAGTGTTGCTTTATGTATCTGCGGTCTCGGATTGGGTGGTATGATGCTGACCGGTGATTCCGACGGTGGACGGGTGCTTATCGAAAATGCGCCTTATATCACGGACGGGAAGATCAATCCCGATCATGAGGGCAAGGTGGTCATTGTTGCGGGAAAACTGAAGACGGAAGAACCGGCAGCCGATGAAGAACTGGGTATTTCCTTTGATTCTCCCATAATCAGGAGGAATGTGCATGTGATGGTGGAGAAGGGAAGCGGAAGTGACATAAAGAGAAGCTGGGAAAGCATGGCAAGCTCCAATATCGCCCGAATGTATAAGAGCGCCCCGCCTGTCATCACCTTTTACGGCGTGGTGAAAGCAGGCGATTTTATTCTGGATAAGACACTCCTGAAAAAATTTGCCGCCGGTGTGAACGTAAATTCGCTTCCCCGGACAGTTTCCTATAAAGGAACCCCTCTTTATCATGAAACAGAATCCGGGATCCACTATCTTACGAATCGGGAACAAAACCTGGTCTTCCCCCATCTGGACGGTGATTACAGAATCTCCTATACGAAGTCTTCTTTAGAAGAGAACCAGGAGAAAACTTTGGTGGGAATTCAAAAAGGGAACAAGCTTCTGGGTGAAGGAACGGTGGACGGTATCGAATTTTTCGGACAGGAGTGGAATGGTATTCTGACCAGGGAGAAAATTTTAAAGAATAATGACAATTTTGATTTCATTCTTACCGTTTTAGGCTATGCGCTTTCTGTGGCGCTTATCGCAGGCGGTATATATTCTTTTAAAAAATCTTAAGTAAAAAGGAACCTTAGTGGGAAAGCTGCCTGGTATTTCATTTTTAACAGAGTGATATATTCGTTTTGGAAAGGACGGGTGCGGCTATGCTGCTTATGGGTGTGAAAGAAGAAAATGGATGGCTTTGTTCTCAATGGAATCTGACTTATGGGACAGGCTGGACAGAAATCACTAAAGCGGTGAAAACGGCGTATCCCTATTATGAGAATGTGGAAGTCCTGGTAGACAACATAAAAGTTGATCTGCAGTCGGCGGAATATGTGCTGTGTCTGGAAGAGGGCGGGGATATGGTTATCCGGGGGACTTCTACAGTCATCAAAGTGCCGATGATGGTCAAGTTTTATAACCAGCTGCAGAGAGTGGACGTGTGGGTGGCGTGTGCCACAGATGAGTTTAAGGAAGCGGATTATAAATCTTTCAACTTGTCTATGGGGCAGTATATGGACAGTATGGAACTTGCCATGTATTGCTGATTGGCGGGGCGCCGACATGATGAGAAGGCAGATTTTCTTCCGCCTGTCTGAAAGGAGAATGTATGGACAGCGGCATGTATACGGAAAGGGAAGTGCAATGCCTGAAAGAAGGTATGGGTGCCGTCTGGTCGGTGTTGTCAGGGACGGATACGGAAGCGAAACGGCGTCTGCTTTTTTATCTTGACTGGTATATGGATCCCTATTATAAACAGGATATTTCAGGCATAAAAAATGATTTGAAGGAAATGCTGGAAAAAGTTGCTGTGTCTCCTGAAGAAGAGGATATCATTGATGAAGCCCTGCATCTCCTGGAAGGATATACGGATCCGCCGTATCCGATACTGGCGGCGTACTGGGGGAACTTAAGTGAAAAACATAAACCGAAAGCGCTTTATCTGCTGCAGGGGGCAGGATAGAGAGTCTTCGGCAAAGCAGAGCAAACCGCAGAAATCGGACATGGAAAGCATGAAGCAGTATTTCTGCTGTATCATGATGTCAAAAGGCGGACACTCTTTATTAAGGAGCGGCCATTATTGCGGAGAAAAGAATGGTTTTGAACGGTTCAATCAGGGAGCGTGTTTGGCAGATGCTCTCCTGTGGAGGTTACAGCAGGAGCAGGAAAGTATCTTCTGACGGCTGCGAGGCACTGTATACAAAAGCCGGCATACCGTTTTTTCCGGCGGCAAGAAGGTTTTATGAGCGGTGCGGCGGTCTGTTTTCAGATTGTGAAATAATTTTTGAAACTGGTTCAGACAGCCGCGAGTTTTATTTCTACCTGTATCCTGATATGGGGGAAGACGCCGCCGTCGAGCTGTATAAGGCGTATTATGACGAGGGAACATCTGCCGGAGAAAGAATCTGTGAGGACGCGCTTGCCGCTAAGGCGGCGGCAGGAACAGAAGTTTCACCTGTCGGAATTATCGGTTATTACTATCCCGCAACAGTGTATGCGGCGGAGAATGGAATGCTGTATTGCGTCCATGAGTATGAATCTGATGTCCGTGTATTTGCAGATGTTGAAGAAATTCTTGCCTATGAATTGCAGGCGCACAGGCCGATACGGATAGAAAGGCGCCGCTGATGCGGGCCGACGGTTTTGTAAAAGTGGGGAGTCCGGCATGGATAAAGAAGAGTTTTGCAGTGCCTATGTAGCATGGTTTCCTGAAAATGAAGAAAGATACAGGGAGCATAAAAGAGAATTTCCCCATATTCTGCTCCATGTATTTTCTGTATTTGCTGTAAATATCCCTATGGCAGAGGCTTATGAGGGAAAAGACCGCGCCGGGTTTGAAAAATTTTGTTCTTTCGTTGAATATGTGTGGAGAAAAGCGGATGATGAAGTGCTGAATGTACTTGATACCACGGTGCTGGAGGGGATATCTGAAAATCTGCTGATGTGGACTGCTTTCGGGAACTGCATTCATGAAGATTTCCGGACTTACATCAATACCGTCCTGATCAGGCAAAATATTATGATGTCTGATGTGCCGCCGCTTTGTTAATCGGCCCGATAAGGATGGAATATACTGCGGGAAGACAGTAAGGAATTCTGCTTATGTACACATCTGCGGGTTTCTTTCCGCTGCATTCTTCTAATGATTTGCAAAATAGGATAAAATAAAGAATAATAGATCAAATCCCGATCAGGGGGAGATGTATTATTTAAATATTTAAACAGGTAAGATAGAAAGGAATATATATGGATCAGAAATTTGATACGATTGTCATCGGTTTCGGCAAGGCGGGAAAGACGCTGGCGGCGAAACTGGCAAAGCAGGGCGAAAAAGTGGCGCTGATTGAAAAGGATGCCCGTATGTACGGCGGTACATGCATTAATGTGGGCTGCATTCCCTCCAAGCGGCTGGTGCTGGAGGCGGAGCGGGCGCCTGCCCACGATTTTGAAGTGCAGAGTGAGTATTATCATGTGGCGGTGCAGGAGAAAAAGAAACTGACAACAGCACTCCGTATGGCCAATTATAATAAGCTTATTGATGCCGGTGTGCAGGTCATCAACGGCACGGCTTCTTTTCTTGACGGAAAAACGATCGGGGTAAAAGGCGCGCACGGTACGATGCAGACGCTTTCCTCATCCAAATTGATTATCAATACCGGCGGGCGGCCGATGATTCCTGCTGTACCCGGTGTGGAAAATAACCGTTTGGTGTTCACGTCTGAAACCATGATGGAGAATGAAACACTGCCCCGCCGGTTGACGATTATCGGCGGCGGATATATAGGACTGGAATTTGCTTCCATGTATGCCCGTTTTGGAAGCAAAGTGACGATCCTTCAGAACGGTTCTGTATTTCTGCCGAAAGAAGACCGGGATATGGCGGAAGCGGTTGAAAATGTATTGAAGTCTTATGGCGTGTCCGTCATTACGGGGGCCGGCCTGAAGGAAATCAAAGAAGGGACGGCGGTTTATACAAAGAACGGAGAGGAAGATACGCTGGACGGTGATGCCATTCTTCTCGCCACGGGACGCGGGCCGAATACGGAGGGTCTTCATGCGGAACGGGCCGGTGTGGAATTGACAAAGCGGGGCGCCGTCGTCACCGATAAGCATCTGCGGACAACCGCGGAAAATATCTGGGCGGCCGGCGATGTGTGCGGCAATCTGCAGTTCACCTATATTTCTCTGGATGACAGCCGCATTATTCTTTCCGATATGCAGGGTGATGGAAGCCGTACGACAGAGAACCGCGGTGCTTTCGCTTACTCTGTCTTCATGGAGCCGTCTTTTTCCCGTGCAGGCCTGTCGGAGAAAGAAGCGGCGGATAAAGGGCTGAATTACCGTGTGGTGCGGATGAATACCGATATGATTCCGAAAGCGAAAGTTCTCCGCAAGACGACGGGGATGCTGAAGGCGGTCATTGATAAAGACAGTGGGAAGATTTTCGGTGCGGCACTTTTCTGTCCCGAATCTTACGAAATTATCAATATGGTGAAGTTAGCGATGGATCATGATTTGGATTACACGGTGCTCCGTGATTTTATCTACACGCATCCCACCATGTCCGAAGGGCTGAATGATTTGTTTGCCTTATAAAAACGGATAACGGCTGGCGGAAACCGGAAAACGAGAAGGCGGATAAATCTATCCGGAGTCCGGAAAAAGCCTGACAATAAGGACAGCATATCTTATTTATGAGATGTGCTGTTTTTTATTTTTACCCAATGGAGTATGTGATAAGAAACCAGAAAACAGAAATCAGAAGACAGAAAACGGATATCAGAAATCAGAAATCAGATATCGAGGCTGTGGGCTGTCATCTGCCTGAGAGTGAGTGATCCACGGCTGCCCGCAGTTTTTTTATTTCCCCAGACGGAAGCGTTCCGGAATATGCTCGGGAATGATCCTTTATGTGTCTTCTGCCCATGCATTGAAAGATAAAATGAAAGCTGATAGTATATGTGTGCTGTTTATGTCGGAAGAGGGGAATAGGATTGGAGCAGAAACGGGAAAGCGGGGCATGGAAGGCTTTTCAGGAAGCGTTCCCTTACACGGTTCCTATTTTCGCAGGATTTTGGTTTGTAGCGTTTTCTTATGGGATTTATATGCATTCCATGGGGTTCGGCTTTCTTTATCCTGCCCTTATGGCGGCATTCATTTTCGGCGGTTCGCTGGAGTTCGTCGTAGTGACAATGCTTATGAGTCCGTTTGCCCCGCTGGATGCCTTTGTTATGGCGCTGATGGTGCAGTCCCGCCATTTATTTTACGGTATTTCCATGCTCGAGAAATATGAAAACATGGGGTGGAAGAAACCGTTTCTCATGTTTTGGATGTGCGATGAAACATTTGCTTTGAATTACACGGCCACAGTGCCGCGTGATGTGGATCGGGGCTGGTTCATGCTCTGGGTATCCTTCCTGAATTATTTCTATTGGGTCAGCGGCGCTACGGTAGGCGGACTTTTGGGATCGCTGACAACGTTTGATACGAAGGGGCTCAGTTTTGTGATGACTGCGCTTTTTGTTGTTATTTTTCTGGAACAGTTTTTACGGGAGAAAAAACATTATACCGCAATGATCGGCGGCGTGTCGGCAGTGGGGTGTCTGGCTGTTTTCGGCGCGGAGTCGTTTATACTTCCGGCCATGGGTCTGATCCTGGCGGCGATTACGCTTTTGCGGAAGCCGATTGAGAAAGCAGGGGGATTTTTATGACGGAAATGCCTTTATATGAACAGGTTCTCACGATTGCTGTCTGCGTTCTGGCAACAATGGCAACACGGATGGTTCCTTTTTTTCTTTTCCGGCCCGGGAAAACTCTGCCCGCTTATATCCAATACCTTGGGAAGGCGCTGCCCTCGGCGGTATTTGCCCTTCTTGTGGTGTATTCGCTGAAGGACATTCATTTCTTTTCGGGAAATCATGGTGTACCGGAGGCGCTGTCTCTTGCGGTGACGGTCGCGGTTCATGTGTGGAAGAGAAATATGCTTCTTTCCATGGCGGCAGGTACGGCATGCTGCATGGCGCTGACAAGGGTTTTATAGAAAGCGGTAAATATGGAAAACCGGGGAAATATTTCCTCGGCTTTTTGAATCTCTTCCTTTGGAACTTATTCATTTGTACGCCTGCGATGATTTGCTTTATAATCATGGGGAGGCAGCCATAAATGCTTTGAGAGTTTAAAATTCCAAGAAGCATAAAAACAGCAATGAACAAGGAGATAAAAGCAATGTTCGGTTCAACGGATAAGATATTACAGGCGCTTGAGGCGGAACAAATCCGCCGCCTGAACTTTACAAAAGAAGATTTACAAAAATCATACCGTAAATTGGCAGAACAGAATTTTCCTGACGATCAAAGAATCCGATTTATTGCTGATTTAGGAGCCTGCAAAGATGCGGCATATCATTATCGGCTTATTTGTAAAGACTGGGAAGAAGATAAAAAGCTGCATTTAGAAAGCAGCTTTGATCAACACGGAAGAGAAGGCCTTGCGTTTTTATTTAAACAGCTGGATACAGTCAGGGATGAAAAGTTAAAGATATTGACCGCGTTTCTCATAGCGGGAACTCTTTCCAAGTTGAAGCATAGAGATTTTTATGTATCATTCTGCAATCGGCTTATTCCTGTTCTTGTTTCACTTATTGATACAAATGAAAATATTCTTCGCCGTAAAATTATCATCGCTTTCGGGTGGATAGGCTCATCAAAAGAAATTGATATCTTAACAAGACAAATATTCAGGGATAAAGATGCCCTTTGCCGGGCATGGTCTGCAGCAAGTCTTATGCAGATGTCATTTCATAGAGTGGAACGGGAAATGCTGCGGGTGAAAACAAAAGAAGTATTTGTTCAAGCCATTACAGAAGAAAAAGACTTGTATGCCTGCGGGATTATGATAGAAGCAGCGCAAATATTGTTCAGCAAAAAATGGATATCTTCAACTGCTGTAGAAAATATGGAGCCTGAAAAGATAGAGAAAGCAAGACAGTCTGCCATCAGGTTTTTGAGCAAGTGTTAGATAAAAAATATAGAAATGCAGGAAACAGTCAATCAAAAATAATGGTTTACTGTTTTTTGCTGTTTAAAAGTGGAAAGGGTGTCAAATGAAGAATACCAATAAATCAAAACGGTACCTGATAAACGCTTCGTACGGCGCATGTGCGGAAGCGGAACAGTTTTTTCTGACGGCGGGAAGGATGTTTTACCCAGTACGGATCTCTATGCGGCTGCAGTGCGGGGAACCGGAGGATTGATAAGGATAAGGAGGTAAAGTTAAGAATACATAATGGTACTCAGGCCAATTTCAGAATAGTGATGAGTAGATAAGAAGCCTTTCTGATAGATAAGTACAGAAAGGCTTCTTATGTGAAAAGATAAAATATCTATTTATAAGATTTTATTTATGAAATATAAGAAGAAACGAGAGGATATATGCATATATTGACAAGAGTAATAGAAAAGGATAATAATTAAATAAAAATGAGGGTATAGTTTAAAAATAACACAAAGCAAATTAATGATTTTGAAAGAGAGGGTTATGGAAATGAATAGGAATTTGATTAGAACAAGTTTGTTAATGATTTTTATGAGTATTCCGGTAGGGTATTCAAATGTTGTATTTGCCGAGGCGCCGGTGTATTCTTTGGATCCGGTATATGTTGTCGGAGCGCATAAAGTTTTGGATTCAGATAAATTCGGAAATATTATTACAGAGCAATCTTACTATAGAACGGGCGGAGATGTGGAAGTGGTAAACAGGAAAGAAATAGAAGATCATCATTATAATTCTATTTCAGAAGCGATTAAGTCTATACCCGGCGTGACATTCTCCAATCCAGGATACCGGGCGAACTGGTATGGATATGCAGCCTATTGCAATGCATTTTCTATCAATGGAGATACCCGTGTTGTGGTTCTTGTTGATGGGCGGCGTGTAGATAATCCGGCGACGGAATTGTTTGGTGACAGCTCCGTATCGGCAAGTAAGGGCATGACAGATCTTGATCAGGTTACAAATATAGAAAACGTGGAAAAGGTGGAGGTTATTAAAGGACCGGGCGCATCTGTATATGGAGCAGATGCTACCGGCGGTGTAATTAACATCATTACCAGAAAAGGAACAAAAGTGACTCGTGGAGCAATTGAACTTGCTACAGGATCGTGGAAGCATCATCTGTATAATATGAGCTTGTCCGGCCCCATAGGAAATAAATATTCATACTTTGTTTCTGCAAATCGGGAAATGTCCGGTGATTCGTATTTTTACGACAGAATGACTGGTGCGAATCATAAGTATTACAATACTCATTATAAGGAAGAGGGGATAAGTGCGAGATTTGACGGGGAATTTGATGATGACCACAGCTTGAGAGTATGGTTCAATCATAACAATGGCAAGGACGGTTGCCCCAATGATGCTATTGATTACAGGTACTGGAATGAAACGGATTGGAATCGGATTATAGATAATGCTCAAAATAATGGAAAGTTAGGAGATACGGATAATCCCGGATATCGCAATGTGTATGCGATTGACTCCATGTTCGGCAGCTATACTGCGTATAATAAAAATGATTTGGATATTACGTATACATTTAAAAGAGATCATGGCTTAGAAAGCTTTGTCCGCGTGTATAACCAGGATCATCATTACCAGGTCTTTGATAAGTATAAATGGACCTATCCCGATGGGACTACTTTGGCGCCCTGGCCGGGAAATTATGATAAGTTTAAAGAATTCATGGATCTTTGGGGTGGTCCGATCTCAAAAGAACATATTAATACGTACCATGTGGAAAAGAATAAAGGGATAGAATTACAATTGGCCAGACAGATAAAAAATAATGATATCATTTTTGGCTTGACGTATGATAGAGGGGAAAATAATGATTATAAAAAGAACTATAAAACCGGAGAAGTGAAGGTTGGAAAGACGCAAAGAGATACACTTGTCGGTTATATACAGGATAAGATTCGTTTGAGTGATAAATTTGAAATAACTCCGGCTGTTCGCATGTCGCATTATGGAAATTATAGTGCTCATATTTATAAAAGAGATTGGTCAAATGGGACAATTTATCCGGTCGATTATGATGATACGGGACGCAGAACACAGTTTACCCCCAGTTTGTCAATGCAGTATCTATTTACGCCCCGTTTAGCGGGCTATTTCAGCTGGACCAATATTTACAGGCCTATTAAGCAGCAGGATTTATTTGAAGCAGATATATTGGATGACAAACCGTTAAAGGATGAAAAAGGGAATGTGTATACGATTGGCCTGCGGAGCAGAATCGGTTCAAATACCACTTTGGGCATTCATTATGCGATTACCAAAATGAGTAATTCTGTTACTAAATATTCTGTATACAGCAAGAAAAAATCTGACTATGTAACGAAAGCGATCAATGCCAGGGAAGATAAAAAATCATTTAATGTTGTCTTAAATCATAAATTGGGAGACCATTGGTTTTTAGGGGCTTCTTATACTTACCTGTATGATAAGTTTAAAGGGAAAGACGGGGTAATCCTGGATCCGGATATCTCATGGGATGGCAATCAGTCAGCCAATATAGACGCCATGATTAACCATCTCCGCCCGATAAATTATTATGCAATGAATGTGACTTATCAATGCGGGAAATGGAACAGCAGTTTGCTGTTGAATTTATTCAGCGGCTGTGACAAGGATGCGTTTACAAATAATAATTACATTGTTGCAGATTTGTCTGTCAATTATAAAATAAATACCAATAAATCCGTGTACCTTAAAGTTAATAATTTAACAAATGAAGGCTATGAGAATATGTACTATAAATATGATGGAAAAGGTGCTAAACCTCAGCCGGGCAGAAGCTTTATGTTGGGGTTCAGATATGGATTCTAATTATTTAAATAGGAAGTGAATATTATAGGAGGGCTGATGAAGAATATCATAATTCTTGAACTTTTATTGGCCTTCCTTATTTTATTGCTGGGAGAATCTCTTTTTGATATAAGAAAGGAAGAGTTTCAGGGGGAAACATTAAAAATCGCCTACACGAAAGATATAGGAGACGTAGATCCTTTTGATTCCGGCTCTCCGATGTTTGTCCAGGATTGGGTATATGAGGGACTGGTCGGAATGCAAAATGGAAAGGCTGTTCCTAAATTGGCAGAATCATGGGAAATTACCGATGATGGTAAAAATTATATTTTTCATTTACGGAAAGATGTCTTTTTTTCAAATGGGAAACCGCTTACTTCGCAAATTGTGAAAGAAAATATATCTGAATTAATTGCTAAAAGAGAGCAGTATGGATTTTTAGATATGTTGAAAAAGATAAGTAAAATCGAAACACCTGATGCGCATACAGTTATCTTTCGATTGGATGAAGTGTGCAGCAGTTTGCTGAATGAATTATCTTTTACTCGTCCGTTGACGATTCATTTTTCCGAATCCGGCAAAGAGGGAAATGAGGTCTTTTATGGGACGGGCAGATGGATACTGAAAAAGAATATAAGAAATCAATATGCCCTGTTTGAAAGAAATGAAAATTATTGGGGAGAAAAGCCTAAGTTCAAATATGTCAAAGTTTCTATCATACCGGAAGTATCAACGATAGAGAATGCTCTTCGTTCCGGTGATGCGGATATGTATGTGGATCAGGATGGAGCGCTCAGTTTTGAAGAAGCATTTAATTTACAGCAGGAGGGGTTTTCTGTAGGAATAACCCCTTTGTCCCAGATTGTTTTAATCGCCTTGAATACGGAGAAAATACGTGAAATACCAATCCGTAAAGCATTGGCGTTGGGAACGGACAAAAGAGGGGTGATACAGTTTTTGGCAGAAGGGAAATTGAAAGAGGCGCATTATTATTGGACGGAGAATTTACCGGAAATGCCGCCTGGTTTGCCATATTACAGCTTTGACAGAAAACAGGCGGATGAAATACTGGATAAGCAGTACCACCGTGGTACGGATCCTTACCGGGAAAAAGACGGAGTCCGTTTACAACTTTCTTTGGGGTATCCTGCAGGAAATCATAATCAGAGGAATTTGGCCCTTATACTGAAAGATATGTACGCTAAAATCGGAATTGATCTTATTCCTGATGAAGATGATTTTTCGGTGTATTTAAATAAGTTTCGGGACGGGAAGTATGATATGGTTTTATATACAACTTGGGGGAATGCCTATGAGCCTTATTCCACTCTTACAGAGATGAGGACAGACGGTTCGGGGTTTAATATGTTTCAACGTGGTGCAGATGACAAGGAAACTTTATTTAAAGCAATGAAAGAGATGGATTCCAGCCCTGAAAGAGAATCTGTTTTGAGATATATGGAATATATCAATGGCAGTTTTTATAGAAATGTCCTATTTATTCCGCTTTATCATGACTATATTATTCATGTCTGCAGAAATGATATAAGCGGCTTTGTACCGCAGGAGGATGCTAAAGACCGAATAGATATTACACATGTGTTTCGACAATATTAAAGGAGGAATGTCAGGTGCTGAATGATGAAATAAAAGATTATTGGGAAGGCGAGTCTTATGTTTATAGCGATATCATAAAAAAATCGCTTGATGATGAGGGGAAAAACGCATGGGCAGATTTAGTGCTGGGAAATGCCCCCAAAAAAGAAAAGCTGGAAATCCTTGATGTGGGAACCGGCCCCGGGTTTTTCCCTGTATTATTAGGGGAAAAAGGACATCATGTAACCGGTATCGACATTACGGAAAATATGATCCGGCGGGCTGCAGAAAATATATCCGCAGCCGGGGTTAAGGCGGATTTAGCTGTTATGGATTGCCAGAATATACAATATCATGATGAGAGCTTTGATCTTGTAGTCTGCAGAGACTTAACATGGACACTTGCGGATCCCGTTAAGGCTTATAAGGAATGGACAAGGGTGTTGCGGAAAGGGGGCGTCCTTCTTGTATTTGATGCCTGCTGGTATTTACATCTTTTTGATGAGAAACGTATGAAAGTGTTTGAAGAATATAACAACAACCTGCGTAAAAAATATGGACATGGTATATTTGACGGACATAAAAATACAAAAAAATGCGATGAACTTTCTAAAAAGCTATTTATGAGTGATAAGCATCGGCCTTACTGGGATATGGAATTCTTAATTTCTTTAGGGTATCGCCGTGTATTTGCAGAACCCAGAATCGATGAACTTGTACGAGATGAAAAGACCCAAGAATTTTATAAGTTGTTTCCGGAATTTCTTGTGGGCGGAATTAAATAATATCGATAGCAAAGAGATGGGGAGGAGGAAATATTGAAAAGATTTATAGTCAATTATTTGAAAGACTCATTGATTCTGATTGCGGCTGCATCCTTGATATCCTTTTTCCTGATCCGCTTTATGCCGGGGGATCCGGCTGCCACATACCTCAGTTCAAGAGGAATTCCTGTTACGCCGGAATCATTGCATGCAGTTGCTGAAGAATTGAAATTGTATGATCCGGTTTACATGCAGTATATTTATTGGCTTAAAAACGTGATCCGTCTGGATTTAGGGTATTCATATCTGACGAAGGCACCAGTTGCAGTTGAACTTTTTCGAGCATTTAAATATACGCTTCTGTTGGCATTAAGCTCTATGTCAATGGGAATCATTTTTTGTCTTCTTGCAGGCTGTTATGCAGGGACACATCCTGACAGCCGGTCTGATTATTCCATTCGTTTCTGCGTATTGACGTTAAATTCCGTCCCTTCCTTTATTATCGGTTTTTTACTGATCAGTGTATTTTCAGTGTACCTGCATATATTTCCTGTGCAAGGGGCGTCTTCGTTCCTGCACTTGTTCCTGCCTTCTTTAACTATGGCATTGGGCTATGTTGCGGTGTATACGAAACTTTTACGAAACAGTATTATTGATGTTTCGCAAAAACCGTTTGTTGTGTTCGCGTATACCCGTGGTTTAAAAAAATGGGAAATTTTTTGGAAGCATATATTTATGAACGCAATATCACCTGTCGTGACTATGGCAGGACTTGAATTCGGAGGAGTTATTGCAGGTTCTCTTGTCATAGAGAATGTTTTTGCCTGGCCGGGACTTGGGCGTTTAGTGATTATTGCGATACATGGAAGGGATTACCCTGTGATACAGGGGTATATTCTGCTGACAATGACAGGATTTATCATATGCAATTTCATTGCGGAGACAGTTTGTATGAGGGTGAGAAGAAGGTGGGGATGAAATGGGAAATATCCGTTTTGGTTTGCATAGAAAATATCCGCCTTTTTTAATATGTTTTTTATGGGTAATCGTATCCTTTTATTTTCTTGTGGCGATATTTGAACCGTTTTTCTTAATGCATGACCCTAATGCTGTCGACTATACAATGAAATTTGCACAGCCGTCGATCCAATATCCGTTTGGCTGTGACCAATTGGGGCGGTGTGTATATTCCCGTATCATACAAGGGGCAAGAATAAGCATCGGTTATGCGGTGCTGGTCGTATTTATATCATGTATATGGGGAACCTCTTTAGGGATTATTTCGAGTTATTACGGTGGAAAGGTGGATCGGTTGATTGACCATGTATGTAATTTATTCAGGGCATTTCCGGAAATTATTGTTATTTTGATTTTGGCAGGGTTGGGCGGAAAGAATATATTTTTTATTTGTGCAGGGATGATGATCATGCATTGGGGAATATATACCCGTGTGGTAAGAGAACTAACTGCTGACGGAAAAATGAAGAATATGGTTTATGCGGCACGTATGGCAGGGAATAAGACACCCCGGATATGGATAAAATACATATTCCCTATTGCCGCACCGGCTGTTTTATCTATGCTGGCTCTGGATTTTGCAGGGTCGCTGCTGGCCATGTCAGGATACTCTTTTCTTGGGCTCGGGGTTCAGCCGCCTCAGGCCGACTGGGGAACATTAATCGGAGAAGCGCAGGCCGTATTTATTTCCTATCCGAGACTTATCTTTTTTCCAAGTATCTCTATCTTGGGAATCAGCCTCAGTGTCAATATGATTGGGGATTGGATCCAGCAAAGATATCAAGCAGGGGAAATGTAATGGGGAATAATTTATTGGAATTGACGGGGGTATCTGCCGAGCTTCAGAGGAAAAGGATTATAGACACAATCAATTTGGCAGTGCCAAAAAGGAGTCGTGTGTCCATAATTGGTACAAGCGGCTGCGGGAAATCCACTCTGTTAAAACTGATAGCAGGTCTTTTGCGGGCACCTGCATGGCAAGTCACAGGACAAGCAGCTATCGAAGGAAAATGTTTTAATGCGGGAGATTCTGCTACGTTGCTGACAAACTGTGGACGGCAATATGCATTTATCGCCCAGGATTCGTTAAGCATATTTGATCCGCGGTTAAAAATTAAAGAACATTTTCTTGAAATCAGCAGATTAAGGGATGGGGAAAAAGAAGAGTTTTTGCTGCAAGTGATGTCGTTGTTAAGAAACTTATTGATTACGGATCCGGAAAGAGTACTTGAAAGTTACAGGAATGAATTAAGCGGAGGCACATTACAGAGGATATCCATAGCTATGGGGCTGATTCATAAACCAAGGTTATTGATAGCAGATGAGCCTACATCAGCAATTGACAGGTATTCAAGAGCACAATTGATTTCTGTATTGAAAAAAGTGTATCGTGACACAAATTTAAGTATGCTCATCGTGTCGCATGATATAGATTTCGTTAAAGAAATTTCGGATATTACTTATGTGATGAAGCAAGGGAAGTTTATTGATAAAATTAACACAAAAGAGTTGGGTAATGAAGACAATGATTTGTATACACGATCGTTCCTTCAAGCTTGTAACAGGTGGAAAAAAGAACGTTTATACGAAGGATCCTGATTATCTTATTTAAAGGAGTATCTTTGTGCCGAATATACTTGAACTGAAAAATATTCATCAAACGTATAAAAATGAAGAAGGAGTCAACAGGCCTGTTTTGGATGATGTAGATTTCATGCTGCAGGAAGGAACCTGTCGTGCGATTTTAGGAATGAGCGGCTGCGGGAAAACTACACTTTGCAGGATTATGGCAGGCATTGAAAAGCCGTCAGGCGGACTGGTTCGGTATAAAGGGGAAAAGATTAATTGGAAAAGTATTTCGAGGAATAAGATTCAAATGGTTTTTCAAAACAGTCTGGATGCGGTGCCTGAGTATATGACATCCTATGAGATACTGAAAGAGCCGCTTAAAAACTTTTTTAAATGCAGCAAAGAGGAAATCTGGAGTAAGATAGTAGAGATGTTGAAGGCTGTGGGCCTGTCGGAGGAATATACAGGATTGTATCCGCGGCAGTTAAGCGGCGGAGAACTCCAGCGGATATGCATATTACGTGCATTAATGGCAGAACCGGAAATCCTTATACTGGATGAGTCCCTAAGCGGGCTTGATATTTTTACTGAAAATAAGCTTTTAAATTATCTTTCGGATATAAAAGTAAAAAAACATTTATCTATTATATTTATATCTCATAGTATAGAATCTGCATATTATATTGCAGATGGAATTACGGTAATGGATAAGGGAAGGATTATTGAAGAGATTGATGATATTTCCTTGTTTTCAGAGTTGTGCCACCCTTTTACAAGCCGATTGATGCATGGGCTGCCTATATCAGCATCGGCTACGCAGGATTATAATTTTTATCTGGAAAGATTTAAAAAGGGTGATACGAGGTTAGTGACGGTAAAACCGGGGCATCGGATTGAATTATAAATAGAATATATCCTGATAACAGTAGGCTTTCGTAACCATCCATATTATTTGAGAAGCGGATGGCTTTGTTTTTTGCAAAGTTTACGGCCGCAATGCGGGGAACCGGAGGATTGATAAGGATAAGGAGGTAAAGTATAATAAACGGGAATGCTTTACGGGTGTGGAGTATTATCTTTACATGTAAGGAGGAACGCAGGGTTGTCTTTTTTTTCGAAATTATTGAAAGTAATAAGCCATAAGAAATATCAAAAAAATCCGTTAGGAAAGAAACTTTCTCCTTTGCAGCAGTCTGTTTTGAATATAGGTGCTGTGAATGCGGAGCAGACCATGTTTTACTGTGATTCATTGGAAACCGGCTCTGAGAAAGAGGAAATTAGAAATAATTTAGCGGCTTACTATGATATTCTTGATGAAGAAAGCGCTTTGCATACGCTGGAATGGCTGCTGGAACGAGGACACCGCGTATACTTTGATGCGATTAAGTTGTTTTCTGCCGGTATATCGCCGTCTATTACCGATGAAATCCTGACACCGGATGAACAACTCGACACACCCCGTTATATGAAGAATATAAAGGAGATGATAGAATCCCTGACAGAAAAAGGATATATCAGTTCCCAGGCGGATTTACGGAATCAATCTATCCTTGCGTGGGACATGGGGCGGCTGGTGCTGATCGCGCGCTGCTGCTTTGAATGCGGATATATTACGGAAGAAAAAGCATGGTGTTATATGGAAGAAGCACATAAGAAGTGCTGCGCAGTGTATGGCGACTGGAAAGAATTTGCGGCGGGATATGTGATCGGCAGGTGCATGTGGGGCGGTATGAAGCAGATGCCCGGCGGAATCATGGGGATCGCAGAAGGACTGCTCCGCGATCCGGAAAGTCCTTGGCAAAAAGTACAGTTGCATGTATTTGAAATGTAAAGGAGAGTATTTATGGGTATGGAAATAGCATTGATACCGGCAGCTATGTTTATCGTGGGCATCGGCATGATGATTTACATGAAGAAAAAGAGGGACAGCCTGGCGCCGGGATATGCACAGCAGGAAATGAAGAGGTTCGTGAAAGAAATGGTGCCGCAGCTGTCTGAGGAAGAATTTCATGTGATTGACTGCCCCTGGAATGCGGAGCATCATTTTGTTATCGCTTATACGGATGAAAGTATTTTCTTTATCCCCGCCCTTCCCAATCCTATGACGATGAAAATTATGAAGTACAGCGGGGAACGTGGAGCCGGACTGGGCAGTCTGGTCAGCCATACTATTCTTGGCAGTGATTCGGCGGACGGTGTGGAAATGGTGCCGGCCAGTGCCGTTTCCGGTGTGGAGATTGATGAAGGTGCAAGAAAGGTTCGTATTGCTGTCGGAGACGAAGTGAAAAAGTATCAGTTCAAGGAGAAGGACTGCTTTGGAGGCGACCACGCGGAAGCGCTCCGTGATTTCTTTCACTTTCTGCGCGGCATAAGAGGGTAATCCTGATATAAAAAGGAGTGCCTGTAAAAGGATCGGATTTCATGACAGAGGAGTCCGATCTTTTTTGTATGCTCCCTTCAGCTTGCCGGGGTATGACTGCATGTTTTAGATTGCGGACGGAAGCGGCTGCCGGCAGGGAGAAAATATTTCCCTGATGGTGTTTTCCTATTGTTCAGAGGACCTGAAATGTGTTATCATACGCAATAAGCTATTAAGGACAAATCTCTTTTCGAGAGAGAAGTTCTTTTTCGGACTCGTCCGTCGGGGACGGTTCCTGTGGAAGGAATGGAGGGAGCATTATGGCAATTAAGAAGAGAATGGTAGGGATTGTCGGCGTAGGACATGTAGGTGCCCATGTAGCGTTTAACCTGGGGATGATGGGGATTGCCGATGAAGTGCTTCTTTGCGATTTGAAAGAAAGCAAGGTGACAAGCGAGGTACAGGATCTGAATGATGCGGTCATGTACATGCCGAATCATGTCATTTACAAGGCGTCCGATTATGCGGGGCTGAAGAACTGCGACGTCATCGTGAATGCTGTAGGCGATATCACGCTTTGCGCTTCCGGCAGCCGCGACGGGGAATTGGAAAACAGTGTGAAACAAGTGGCTGATTATGTCCCGAAGGTCATGGCCGCCGGATTTCACGGACTTTTTGTAAGTATCACGAATCCCTGTGACGTGGTGGCGAATCTGATCGCCCGTAAGAGCGGCCTGCCGAAGGGGCATGTCATGGGTACGGGGACGCTTCTTGATTCTTCCCGTCTGATTCACGCGATATCGGAACAAACGGGCCTTGATTCCCGCGGCTTTACGGCGTTCATGCTTGGAGAACACGGAAATTCCCAGATTGTTCCCTGGTCGCAGATAGCTTTTTACGGCAAGCCTCTGTCGGAAATGGAAAGTGATCCAAAGTTCCGGTTTGATAAAGAGGAAGTACAGGAGCGCACCATTAAAGGCGGATGGGTGACTTATTCCGGCAAGCAGTGTACGGAGTACGGCATTGCTTCGGCGGGAGCGACTTTGGTCCGCACGATTCTTCATGATGAAAAGCGTATTCTTCCCTGTTCGGCTCCGCTGGACGGCGAATACGGCGAGTCCGGTATTTTCTGCGGCGTGCCGGCTGTTATCGGTGCGAATGGCGTAGAAAAGGTGATAGAATACAATTTGACGGAAGAGGAAATGACCCGCTTCAAGGCGTGCTGCGCGACGATCCGCGCGAATATCGCCAAGGGCGACGCGGTCCTCGGCGAATAAGGAAATGAAAGGCTGTGATGGAAATGTCACGGCCTTTTTTGCCGGCGCAGGCGTTTTATTTCTGTAATCGATGGTTTTCTATTGAAATGTACATCGGCGCTGAGTACAATAAAAATATATATGCTATTTTCATCTGAAAGAATGCAATCGACACATAGGGGGAGTTGCTTATGAGAAAAATCCGGAAGGTCCTGGTGGCCAACAGAGGCGAGATCGCCATCCGTGTATTCCGTGCCTGCAATGAGCTGGGTATCAGGACGGTGGCTGTTTATTCCAAAGAGGATGTACTGTCTCTTCACCGGAACCGTGCTGATGAAGCGTACCTGGTAGGGGAAGGAGATAAGCCGATTGATGCTTACCTGGATATAGAGGATATTATCCGTATCTGTAAGGAGCATCATGTGGATGCTGTCCATCCCGGCTACGGATTTCTTGCGGAAAATGCGGAGCTGGCGAAACGCTGTCAGGAAGAAGGACTTATTTTCATCGGGCCGCGTGTGGAACATCTGATCATGTTCGGTGACAAGGTAAATGCCCGTATCCAGGCGGAAAAGGCGCAGATTCCCATGATTCCCGGCACAAACGGTGCTGTGGAAAGCTTTGATGAGGTCAGAGCTTTTGCCGAGAAATACGGTTTCCCTGTCATGATTAAAGCGGTCAACGGCGGCGGCGGACGGGGTATGCGGAATGTGGATCGCATGGAAGATCTGGAGGAAGCGTATCACCGCGCGAAATCGGAAGCGAAAATGGCTTTCGGCAGCGACGAAGTGTATGTGGAAAAATGTATCATGAATCCGAAGCACATCGAGGTGCAGATTTTCGGTGATGAAGCGGGACATGTTATTCATCTGTTTGAACGTGACTGCTCTATCCAGCGCCGCCATCAGAAAGTGATTGAAATGGCGCCTGCCTGGTCGCTTCCGAAGAAGCTGCGTGATGATATCTGTAATGCCGCCGTCAAGCTGATGAAGAATGTCAATTACCTCAATGCAGGGACGGTAGAGTTCCTTGTGGATCAGGATGAAGAACATTTCTATTTCATTGAAGTGAATCCCCGTGTGCAGGTGGAACATACGGTCACGGAAATGATTACCGATGTGGATATCGTGAAGACACAGATTCTTATTGCTGAAGGCTATTCGGTGGATAGTCCGGAAGTGGCAATCGGTCTGCAGCCGACGATCTGGTTCAAGGGGGTGGCGATCCAGTGCCGCATCACGACGGAAGATCCGCAAAACGGCTTCATGCCTGATACAGGCAAGATCATTGCCTACCGTTCCGGCGGCGGGCCCGGTATCCGCCTGGATGCGGGTACGGCGTATACGGGAGCGGTGATTACTCCTTACTATGATTCACTCCTGGTCAAAGTAACGGCCCACTCGCTCCATGCGAAGGATACGATATACAAAATGCTCCGCTGCCTTGATGAATTTCGTATCAGCGGTGTGAAGACAAATATATATTTCCTTCAAAATATGCTCCGCACGAAGGATTTTCAGGAAGGTCTCTGTGATGTCAATTACATCGACCGCCATCCGCAGCTTCTGGATGAACCTGAAGCAATCAGCGACCGCGGTACGAAGCTGCTCCACTATATCGGAGATATCACTGTCAACGGCTATGCCGGGGCGGGTGCGAAAGAAAAACCCGATTTCGCTCCGGCAGCGCCTCTTTCGGCAGAGGGGGAAACAGTACCCCGCGGTACAAGGCAGATGCTGGAAGAATGGGGACCTGAAAAATTTTCCAAATGGGTCATGGATCAGAAAGAACTGATGATCATGGATACGACATATCGTGATGCCCACCAGTCACTTTTGGCGACCCGTGTGAGGACACACGATATCATGAACGCGATCCGTTACACCGCATGTCATGTGCCGCAGCTCTTCTCTTTTGAAAACTGGGGCGGCGCGACATTTGATGTGGCTTATCGTTTCCTTGATGAAAGTCCCTGGGAACGGCTTCGCCGGATGCGTGAAGCAGCGCCGAACATCCTTTTCCAGATGCTCACCCGCGGCGCGAATACGGTAGGATATACGAATTATCCTGAAAATGTGGTCCGCCATTTCATTGATGAAGCAGCAGACAACGGGATTGACGTGTTCCGTATATTCGACTGTCTGAACCAGCTGAGCCACATGACGATTTCCATTGATGAAGTCCGCAAGAAGGGCAAACTGGCAGAAGCGTGCTTCTGCTATACCGGGGACATCATGGATCCGAAGCGGCAGAAATATTCTTTGAAATATTACACGGATCTGGCGAAAGAAATGCAGAATGCCGGCGCCAATCTGATCGCTGTCAAGGATATGGCGGGGCTTCTGAAACCGGAAGCGGCATACGCTCTCGTGGCCGCATTAAAAGATGCCGTCGATCTTCCGATCCATCTCCACAGCCATGAAGGCGGCGGGCTGACGCTGTACAGCTATGCAAAGGCGGCGGAAGCCGGCGTGGATATTGTCGATGTGGCGACAGGCGCGCTTTCAAACGGTACGAGCCAGCCGTCTATGACGGCGCTGTACTATGCGCTCCAGAACAATCCCCGCCAGCCGAAACTGGATATTGAAGCCTTGGAAATGATTGACCGCTACTGGCAGGGCATCCGTCCCTACTATGCAGGGGTGGACAGCCGGATGGCAAGTCCGAATACCACGCTTTTCCAGCATGAAATGCCGGGAGGGCAGTTCTCTAATCTCCGCCAGCAGGCGACTGCGGTGGGACTGGGAGACCGCTGGCCGGAAGTTTGCCGCATGTATGCCAGAGTGAATATGATGTTCGGCGATATTATCAAAGTAACGCCGTCGTCCAAAGTGGTCGGTGATATGACACTCTTCATGGTGCAGAACCATCTGACGGAAGAAGATATTTATGAGAAGGGGGCGGCCCTTGATTTCCCGCAGTCCGTGGTTGATTTCTTTGATGGGAAACTGGGTGTTCCTTACGGCGGATTCCCTGAAAAGCTGCAGAAGATTATTTTGCGCGGGGAAGAACCCCATCTGGAATCTCATCCGCAGGATGTGGACTTCGCCGCGGTGAAAGCAGAAATGAAGGGCAGGCATATGTCCACGCGGGAAGAAGATATTTCCTCTTACTGTATTTATCCGAAAGTTTTCAGTGATTATATGGACCGCTATCATCAGTATGGCGACCTGTCCGTCCTGGATACGCCGACGTTCTTCTTCGGGATGAAACCGGGCGAGGAAATCCGAGTGAATATAGAAGAAGGGAAGATGCTCCTTATTCGTCTTGACGGGATCACGAAACCTGACGGAGAAGGAAACCGCCGTATCCAGTTTGAGCTGAACGGCATGCCCCGTGAAATTAAAATTCATGACAGGCATGTGGCGGAATCTGCAGTGACCGCAAGGAAAGCGGATAAGGATATTCCCGGCGAGGTAGGGGCGACCCTGTCGGGATCCGTCGTGAAAGTGCTTGCGGAAAAAGGCGGGCATGTGAAGAAAGGCGAGCCGGTGATTGTCACAGAAGCCATGAAGATGGAAACGACGATCACTTCTCCTGTGGACGGCATTGTAAGTGAGATTCATGTGAAGGCGGGCAGCCGTATCGAATCAGGCGACCTTCTCATGGTGATTGAATAAGAGGTAAAGCGGAGATAGAAACACGAAAGGGTTCTTTCCTGACGGAGAGAACTCTTTTTGCGTGGGGATTCAGGAAAAGATGGGAAAAGGAGGGGAAGTTTCCTGAAAGCGGTGATATAATACGGATGGAGTATTTCAGGAGGAATCCTGAAAAAGAAAATTTGACAGGCGGATGCCTGGGAGAGGAGCGGATGATGAAATTTTATCGCTGTAAAAAGTGCGGCAAAGCAGTCGCTGTTCTTGGAGAGAGTGGGGAAGACATGTTCTGCAGGAATGCGGAGATTGAAGAATTGATTCCCAATACCACAGATGCTGCCGGTGAGAAGCATGTTCCCGTTATCACGAAAGACGGATCGAAAGTGCATGTGGCAGTCGGTGCTGTAGAGCATCCCATGCTGGAAAGCCACTATATCACCTGGATTGTTCTGGAAACGAAGAACGGAAGCCAGCAGGTGGATCTGAAACCGGGCATGAAACCGGTGGCTGATTTCGTTCTTGCCGAAGGGGATGAAGTTGTAGCGGCGTATGAGTATTGCAATTTGCACGGACTGTGGAGAGGAGAATAAGGATGAAGAAGTATGTATGCAAAGTTTGCGGATGGATTTATGATGAGGCTTTAGGTGACCCGGATAATGGAATTGCCCCGGGAACCAAGTGGGAAGATCTGCCTGACGATTTCAAGTGCCCGCTCTGCGGTGTCGGGAAAGACGACTTTGAGATCATGGAAGACTGATCGGTGACGGACAAACTGCAGGAAATGAAAACTCCTTCTCTGGCAGAGGGAGTTTTTTTATGGATCATTTCTTAAGCGTTCATAGAGGAACGGGTTTTGTTGCAATAGAGAGAATTAAATGATAGAATAAATCGGTAACATATTTTACAGGGAAAAGCAAGAGGAAAATATTAACATAAAATATTTCGATAGCAAATAAGTTTTTATCTATAACTAAAATATTTTTATAGAAAGATATAGAGAAAACATTTTAGGTGAAAATGAATTTATATTGCAGAATGTTTTTCGCTCGTGTAAAATTATGTTTTACAGTCTCTATTTATATATAGTGAGAAGGCTCGCGGAGAAAAGAGGAGCCCGGCTCAAATCGGGAACACTGATGAAGTACAGGATATTTTGTGGCTTAATCGGTGTTTCCTTGGCCTTGTCCTCTTTTCATCCCTGTTCCCATGTGTTGGAAATTCAGATTTTATATGGAAGGAAAGGGTGAGGCGTGGAATGCCTAACAGCAAAATGTTCAGACCCGTCCAAGTAGGTACTAAGAAAAGATATACCTACGCCAGATCTCAGGAAGTTCTGGGGATGCCCCATCTGCTCGATTTGCAGACCAAATCTTACGAATGGTTCTGTAAAGAAGGGCTGAGGGATGTATTTGCGGATATTTCTCCTATCGAGGATAGTGCTCATAAATGGGCGCTGCATTTCGGCGAATACTATTTCAAGAAAGAAAAGTACAGCATCGATGAATGCAAGACGAGAGATGCTACTTATTCCGCTCCGCTGCAGGTCAAAGTCCAGCTCGTCAATAAGGAAACCGGCGAAATCAAGGAGCATGATCTTTTCATGGGCGATTTCCCGATTATGACGGACACGGGCACATTTATTATCAATGGCGCCGAACGTGTTATTGTTTCCCAGCTTGTCCGCTCTCCCGGCGTATACTACAAAAAGGAAATGGACACTTTCGGGAAGGAAATCTATTCCGCCCAGCTCATTCCGAACCGCGGCGCGTGGATCGAACTGGAAACCGATGCCAACGGCGTTGTTTCCGTCCGTATCGACCGTAACCGCAAGATGCCCGTGACGTATCTCATCCGTGCGCTGGGGTTCTCTTCCAATGAAGAAATCATGGAGCTTTTTAATAATGATATCCATATCGAAGAGACGCTCAAGAAGGATGAAACGCAGAATACAAAAGAAGCACTCATCGCTATTTATAAAAAGCTCCGTCCCGGCGAACCTGCGACAGAAGAAAGCGGCACGACCCTGCTCCGCAACTTCTTTTATGATCCCCGCCGTTATGATCTGGCGAAGGTCGGACGTTACAAGCTGAATAAGAAACTCTCCTGGGAAAACCGCCTCAAGGGCCACCGTACGGAAGGGCCTATCGTGGATACGGAAACCGGTGAAATTATTATCCAGGGGAATGCCCTTATCGACGAGGAAGCCATCGCGATCCTGAAGAAGAGCGGCGTATTCAGCAAGGTGGAAATGGTGGAAGTCATGACACAGAAGGAGGACGGAACGCCTGTCAAGGTAATCTGTTCCAACGGGATGCGTGATGACAGCTACCGGATTCTCGACCGTGCAGATATTATCGCGGCGGTAGACTATCTTTTGAATATGATCCAGGGCTACGGTCGCCCCGATGATATCGACCATCTCGGCAACCGCCGTGTCCGCTGTGTCGGCGAACTGCTCCAGAACCAGTTCCGCATCGGTTTGTCCCGCATGGAACGTGTGGTTCGTGAAAGAATGACTACCCAGGATCAGGACAAGATGACCGCCCAGGCGCTCGTCAATATCCGTCCTGTCGTGGCAGCCATCAAGGAATTCTTCGGCAGTTCCCAGCTGTCCCAGTTTATGGATCAGACGAACCCATTGGCGGAGCTGACGCATAAGCGTCGTCTGTCCGCTTTGGGGCCGGGAGGGCTGTCTCGTGAACGTGCAGGGTTTGAAGTCCGCGACGTGCATTATTCCCATTATGGGCGTATGTGCCCCGTAGAAACGCCGGAAGGTCCGAATATCGGACTTATTTCCTCACTGTCCAATTACGGAATTGTCAACAAGTACGGCCTGATTGAAACGCCGTACCGCCGGATTAACCCGAAGACCCACGAAGTGACCAATGAATGTCTCTATGTGACGGCTGACATTGAAGAAAATAAGGTTATTGCCCAGGCCAGCGAGCCGTTGTCGGATACCGGCGCGTTCCTGAACCGGTATGTGGCCTGCCGCCGCGGTCCTGATGTTCTGGAAGCTTCTCCTGAAGAAGTGGATCTCATGGACGTTTCCCCGAAACAGGTCGTTTCTATCGGTACGTCTCTTATTCCGTTCCTTGAACATGATGATACGAACCGTGCGCTCATGGGCGCCAACATGCAGAGGCAGGCGGTACCGCTCCTCCGTCCGGAAGCGCCTCTTGTAGGCACGGGTATGGAATGGGTAGCCGGCCAGGACTCCGGTGTCTGCGTTCTTGCAAAACGGTCAGGCGTGGTTACCTCTGTCAACGGGAAACAGATTATCGTCCGCGCGGATAACGGCGAATATGATACTTATGACCTGATTAAGTTCCTCCGGTCCAACCAGAGCACCTGCATCAACCAGCATCCCATCGTATACAAAGGGGACAAAGTCGAAGCCGGGCAGACACTGGCGGACGGCATGTCCACCGACGGAGGCGAGCTGGCTCTCGGACACAACGTGCTTGTGGCGTTCGTATCCTGGGAAGGATATAACCATGAAGACGCCGTGCTCATTTCTGAACGTCTCTGCAAAGATGACCTGTACACCTCTATCCATATTGAAGAATACGAGTGTGATGCCCGTGATACGAAGCTGGGTGAAGAAGAGATTACAAGAGAGCTGGCCTCCGTCAGCGACGACGCTTTGAAGAATCTTGATGAAAACGGTATTATCCGTATCGGCGCCGATGTACGCCCCGGCGATATCCTTGTCGGCAAAGTAACGCCGAAAGGGGAAACGGAACTGACTCCGGAAGAACGTCTTCTCCGTGCCATTTTCGGCGATAAGGAAAGAGAAGTCCGTGATACATCTCTCCGTGTGCCGCATGGAGAATTCGGGAAAGTGGTCGACGTCAAGGAATTTACCCGTGAAAACGGCGATGAACTGGCGCCGGGCGTAAATAAGCTCGTCCGCGTTTACGTTGCGCAGAAACGGAAACTCCGCGAAGGCGACAAAATGGCGGGGCGCCACGGTAACAAGTGCGTATGCTCCCGCATCCTGCCTGTTGAAGATATGCCCTTTACTCCGGACGGACGTCCTGTCGATTTGGTGCTGAACCCCCTTGGCGTTCCTTCGCGAATGAATATCGGGCAGATCCTGGAAATTCATTTGTCCTGGGCCTGCCATATGCTCGGCGAAGAAATCAAAGAAGCCAAGACAGATCCCGTAAAGGCGAAAGCGCTTGAAAAGCGGCTCCGTGAAGCAGGCTATGATTTTGATACCTACGGCATGCCCGAATCGACAGAATCCGGTGTCCACATCGCGACCCCTGTATTTGACGGCTGCCGCGATGAAGACCTGGCTGCCGCCCTTGCCGCCGCGGGACTTCCGGTCAATGCGAAATCCGATCTTTATGACGGACGTACCGGTGAGAAGCTCGACGGACAGGTGACGATCGGCTGGAAATACATGCTGAAACTCCATCATCTTGTTGATGATAAGATCCATGCCCGTTCTACCGGCCCGTACTCCCTTGTGACCCAGCAGCCGCTCGGCGGCAAGGCGCAGTTCGGCGGCCAGCGTTTCGGTGAAATGGAAGTCTGGGCACTGGAAGCATATGGCGCCGCGTACACCTTACAGGAAATCCTGACGGTAAAATCCGATGATGTCATCGGCCGTGTCAAAGCCTATGAAAAAATCGTCAAAGGCGAAAACATTCCGAGCCCCGGTGTTCCCGAATCCTTTAAGGTTCTTATGAAAGAACTCCAATCCATCGGGTTGGATGTCCGCGTCCTGAATGAAGACAAAGAGGAAGTTGTCATGAAAGAGCTGGACGAAAGCGATCTGGAACCATCCAATGGCGGCGAACGCTGGCATAAAGACGAAGTGAAAGCGGCCATGGAAGGTGAGGATTCCGTTTCCGCAGCCAGAAATGCCATGGAATCCAGCATGGCCGGAGAAGGGAAAGAAGTGCCGGCAGATGATACGGCTTCTTTCAATGATACGCTGGAAGCGGAAGCGGCGGCTCCTGCAAATGAAGAAGCGGCTTTTACTGAAACTGATATAGAAACTGAAGCGGGTCTTGTCGATGACCCGGATGCCTGATTTCCGGAAAGGAGCACTGAGCAATTGTTAGACGTAAATGAATTTGACTCCATGAAAATCGGTATTGCGTCTCCGGAAACGATCAGATTATGGTCTCACGGAGAAGTAACGAAGCCGGAAACAATTAACTACCGTACACTGAAAGCAGAACCGGACGGTCTTTTCTGTGAAAAGATTTTCGGACCGACGAAAGATTGGGAATGTAAGTGCGGCAAGTATAAAAAAATGCGTTATAAGGGCACGGTCTGCGATAAGTGCGGCGTGGAAGTGACAAGCTCCAAAGTACGCCGTGAACGCATGGGTCATATTGATCTGGCCTGCCCGGTATCTCACATCTGGTATTTCAAGGGGACGCCGAGCCGTATCGGCCTCATTCTCGATGTGTCCCCCCGCCAGCTGGAAAGAGTCCTTTATTTTGCCGCCTACATCGTAATAGATAAAGGCGAAACAAAGCTTCTGGACAAGCAGGTTTTAAATGAACAGGAATACCAGCAGGCCGTCCAGGAATACGGCGCCGGTTCTTTTGAGGCGCAGATGGGGGCGGAAGCTATTCAGAAGCTTCTCCGCCAGCTGGATCTGGAAGCCTTGGAAAAACAGCTTCGCGAAGATGTGGACAGCAGCAGCAACCAGCGCAAAGTCCGCAGCATCCGCCGGCTGGAAGAAGTGGAAGCTTTCCGTAAATCGGGCAATAAGCCGGAATGGATGATCCTCACCGTGCTGCCCGTTATACCGCCAGACCTCCGCCCGATGGTGCAGCTTGACGGCGGGCGTTTTGCTACGAGCGACCTGAACGACCTTTACCGCCGTGTCATCAACAGAAATAACCGTCTGAAAAGACTGATGGACATGGGCGCGCCTGAAATCATCGTCAGAAATGAAAAACGTATGCTGCAGGAAGCTGTCGATGCCCTCATAGATAACGGCCGCCGCGGCAGAGCGGTCAGCGGCCCGGGAAACCGTCCCCTGAAATCCCTTTCCGATATGCTGAAAGGCAAGCAGGGCCGTTTCCGCCAGAACCTTTTGGGGAAACGTGTCGATTATTCCGGCCGTTCTGTTATCGTAGTCGGTCCTGAACTGAAAATGTACCAGTGCGGCCTGCCGAAAGAAATGGCAATCGAACTTTTCAAACCGTTCATCATGCATGAACTGATTGCCCGCGGTTTGGCGAGCAATCTGAAATCGGCACGGAAAAAAGTGGACAAGCTGTCCCCTGAAGTCTGGGACGTCCTTGGCGATGTTATTAAAGAACATCCCGTACTTCTGAACCGCGCTCCGACACTCCACCGCCTCGGCATCCAGGCGTTTGAACCGATCCTGTGGGAAGGCAGGGCGATCAAACTGCATCCCCTTGTCTGCCCGGGTTACAATGCGGACTTTGACGGCGATCAGATGGCGTGCCATCTGCCTCTGTCCGTGGAAGCGCAGGCGGAAGCGAGAACGCTCATGCTTTCCATCAACAATATCCTGTCTACGAAAGACGGCAAACCCGTCGCCATTCCTTCCCAGGATATGATTCTGGGATCATACTATCTGACCATTGTAAAAGAAAGCAAGGAAGAGGAAGACGCGCTTGATCCCTCGAAATTCCACGCCTTTACCAATTACGATGAAGTCATGCTGGCCTATGCACTGAACCAGGTACAGATCCATGATTTCATTAAAGTGGACATACCGGGACACGGTCTTGTCATCACGACCCCGGGGCGCCTGATTTTCAACTATGCCATTCCCGAACCTCTCCGCTTCTTTTATAAACGCCCTGACGGAAAAGAAGGTCTCGGCATCACCATCGGCAAGAAGCAGATGGGCAAACTTGTCAATGACTGCTTTAAGAAGCTGGGTTTCAAAGAAACAGGAGATCTCCTGGACTCCATTAAATCACTCGGATTCCATTATGCCCTTGTTTCCGGCATTTCTATCGGCATTTATGACGTGGCCGTACCGGAAGCCAAAAATGATATCCTGTCCGCAAGTGAAGCGCAGATTGAAAAAATCAAGGAATATTTCCGACGCGGCCTGATGACGGATGACGAAAGATACAGGAAAGTCGTTAAAATTTGGGAAAAAGCGACCAATGATGTCGGTGAAGCGATGAAAGCGTCCATGACGAAAATGAATCCGCTCACCATGATGGCCCAGTCCGGCGCCCGCGGCAACGATAACCAGATCCGCCAGCTGGCGGGGATGCGCGGCCTGATTGCCGATACATCCGGTAAAACGGTAGAATTGCCTGTTAAGGCAAACTTCCGTGAAGGGCTGACCGTCCTTGACTACTTTACGTCTTCCCACGGCGCCCGCAAGGGTCTTGCCGATACGGCTCTCCGTACGGCAGACTCCGGTTACCTCACACGCCGCCTTGTCGATGTCTCCCAGGATGTCATCATCCGGGAAGAAGACTGCGATGTGCAGACACTCAATTTCGACCGTGAATGGAATAAACTGGTTTCCAAGGCGGCTGTCCGCAGCCGTTACAATGTCCACCGCGCTGAATTGGACGGTTCCATTCTCGAGGAAGACGTCATGAACCGGCGCAGCGGGGAAATTCTCCTTGTGAAGGGGAAAACACTGGATGCGTCCGATGTGGCCCTTATGAACCGTTTCCTCGTTGATTCCGTTGTTGTTACCGTTCCCACAGCGGAAGGAGAAGCGGGCGAACCGAAAACCGTTACCTTCGGCGTGGAGGATGTCGTAGCGGAATACAAGAGTATCGTGAAACATCATGTGACAGTCCGCTTCTTTGAAAAGAAATTGGAAACGCCGGCTCTGAACCGCAAAGGAGAAGAAGTGCTGGCGCAGGGAACCGTCCTTACGGCGGAAGCGGCTGAAAAACTTTTGGCTGCCGATATTCCGGTGATTTCCGTACGCATGGAAGGCATGGAAGGCGTAGAAGTCCGCAAAATTACGGAAGCCGGGGGTCTCATTGAGTCTCTGGCTGACCGTATCGCCGGCCGCTGCCCGCTGGAAGATGTGGTGAATCCGGAAACGGGAGAAATCATTGCCGCGAAGAATGAAGAAATCACTGACGACCAGGCTGCTGAAATTGAAAAGCATTATGACCGTCTGAAAGTCCGTTCCATTCTGACCTGCCATTCCGAACACGGCGTATGCGCGAAGTGTTATGGCAGGAACCTGGCAACAGGCCGCCATGTGGAAATCGGCGAATCGGTAGGCATCATCGCCGCACAGTCCATCGGCGAACCGGGTACCCAGCTGACCATGCGTACGTTCCATACGGGCGGTGTCGCAACGGCAGAAGATATCACCCAGGGTCTGCCCCGTGTCGAAGAATTGTTTGAAGCGCGCAAGCCGAAAGGCAACGCGATCATCTCCAATATCGCCGGCAAAGTCACCATTGAAGACTCTCCGGAAAATGCGAATATCAAGATTGTTACCGTGACCAATGAAGAGACGTCCGATACCTACAAGATTCCGTTCGGAAAGAGGATTTCCGTCAATGAAGGCGATGAAATCGAAGCAGGTACTCGCCTCATTGAAGGCAATATCAATCCCCACGATATTCTCCGTGTCCTCGGCGTACAGGCGACCCAGAACTATATCGTCAAGGAAGTGCAGAAAGTTTACCGGTCCCAGGGTGTTGAAATCAATGACAAGCACATTGAAATCATCGTCCATCAGATGCTCCGCAAGATCAAAATTGATGACCCCGGAGATTCCGAATGGCTTCCGGGACAGACGGTGGACATCGTGGCTTACCGCGTCATGAACGAACATCTGGAAGATGAAGGAAAGAAACCGGCGGTGGGTGAGAACCTGCTTCTCGGTACGACGAAAGCCGCGCTGGCGACAGATTCCTTCCTCTCGGCGGCTTCTTTCCAGGAAACCACCAGAGTTCTTACGGAAGCGGCAATCAAAGGTAAAGTGGATCCGCTTCTCGGACTCAAAGAAAACGTCATTATCGGCAAGCTGATTCCGGCAGGTACGGGGCTTGCCCGCTACCGCAGGCTCTCCGTGCAGCACAACGCGGAACCCCGGACGGCGGAAACCGCTGATGGGCAAGCTGACGTGCAATAAGTGTTTAAATAAAATATCCCGCTGTGTAATCCATGGCGGGATATTTTTTGTGGGAGACGGAAATGTCTGACTTGAGAAAATATCCCTGATTCCTTACAATAAAAAGATAAATGATATATTACAGGAGAATTCCATGTTCAAAAAAATCATGGCGGCTCTGTCCGCTTTCATTCTGGCAGGCTGTCTTTACGCGGCGGCGGAGGATCTCGTCATCGACGGACTGGGGAAACTGTCTTTCGGGGAAGACGTGCAGATTACCGACGGAGGGGGCAGCCGTGCGGAAACCATATTTAAGAAATCGGGACACCGGAAAGATTACGGAAAAACAGATTGGGCGGCAGTGATGTACTTCCTCACCACGCCTCCGGGAATGGACATGTACCCTGACCGGGCGCCGTACCCTTACGACTCCCTTCATCTGTACCAGATCAGGAAATCCGATATCCGCGGCACCTATTCCGCTTCCGTCTCTGTTGTGAAAGGAACGGAAGAAGCCTTCTTCCATGGGAAACGGGAAAAGGCTGCCCGGTTTTGGGAGTGCGCATTCCATGAAGATGCGACACGGCCGCACTCCCTCTTCGGCCTGCCGAAAATCAGCATAGAAGAATATCAGCGGATGCTGAACAGCCGTTTGGATGAAATCAAAGGGCAGAAGCTGCAGGCGGAACTGGTTTCTTTTTCACCGTGGCATGCCTATAAAAATCATGACGGCACCTATCGCTGGACTCAGGAAGCGCGGGTGATTATTTCCGACGAAAGACATCTGTCCTATCCGATGTGGGTCTATACGAATCTGTACAGGCAGGGCGGCATGTATTATCTCATTATCGTACAGGGAAGCCATACGGCGGCGGAAAAAATCGGGAAAAATTTACTTTATGCCTTTTACGGACTGGAAAGGAGCAGCACATGAGTTGGAAGAAAACGGCGGCAGTCTTTATGACGGCTCTCTGTATTTCCGGCGGCGCGTCTGCTTATAACTTGCAGTCCATTGCGAAAGCACATCTGCCGCCTGCGTTTACCTATCAGGATATCCCTGAACAGCAGGAATTGAAGTTCCACAATTTCACCTATCCCTATCACATGGGGCAGCTTTCCGTCATGCTTCAAAAAAGCCGAAAATTCGCTTACGGCTACATTGTCACCGCCAAGCTGCCTCCTGCGGGAGCGGATACATTGAAACCGTTCTTCCGGGAATACCTGACGGTAAAAGAATGGAGAAGCCTTTCCCGCATGAACCGCGCCTTTCTGGATGAGGACTCGCCTCTGCGCAAAGGGGCGGAAGAGGTAATGAAGAACTGGGCAAAGAACGTGGTGGGAGAATTAGGAGAAGGCGTGAAAATCACCCTGTCCGATTTCGAGCCGTATCGCAAACTGACAGCCGACGAAGCCTATCTCTATACGATGGGCGCGAAAATTACCTTTGATTCCGATGGACTCATCCTGCCCTTTTACGGCAGAGCGTATTTCTTCCGTGAAAATGACCATATAGATGTGATGATGCTCCTTACTCCCGATGAAGGAAAAGAACCTCTCGTTTACGCCATTGATGATCTGGCGAAAGCGGCGGCAAAGGAGACGGATATGCAGGAAGAAAAAGAAGATCTCTCCGTCATGCTGGCAAAAGGCGCAGCAGGAAATTGAAGCGGAGAGGGGCAGTAAATAAAACATTTACAATGCCTTCCCTGTAAACTATAATTGGAAATAAGAAAATCATTTGAAATATTACTTTGGGAGAACGGTTATGCAGGGGAAAATCGTAACAGCCTTTATTTTTTAACCATGATGACGGGAGCGGTATCAGCTGCTCCCGTTTTAGATTACACAGAGCAGAGCGGCTGGAAGAAGCGCAGCAGGAAAGGCTGCGCATGCCCCGTGTAGAAAATATAGGAAGCAGCCTGAATGAAAAAGAAGAGACGCAAGATGCCGCGGGATCCGTATTTAGAATAGATGAAATCATTTTATCGGGGCAGGGAGAAAAGTTCGGCAGGCTGCAGGACATCATACAACCCCATATTCACACGGACATGGGGATTTCATCCGTCAACAGGCTGGTAAAAGACCTGAATGCGAAACTGCTGGACAAAGGATACGTGACCAGCCGCATCGTGATTCCCGAGCAGAATATGAAAAACGGGAAACTCCTTCTCCGCCTCCAAACCGGCAGGCTGCATAAAATCATCTACAGCAAAGACAGCGCCCTCATCCCATGGAAAAACGCATTTCCCATCAAAGAAGGAGACATCCTGAACATCCGCCGCCTGGAGCAGGGGCTGGAACAGATGAAACGCGTCAGCTCCTCTGACGTATCCATGAAACTCCTCCCTGCCGATAACATATGCGGAAAAGGATAAAAGAGATAAAGAATATATAAAGGATATACAAAAAGAAATTGATTAGAAGGGGGAAAGAATATATATGATAGATATATTAATATGTATAATTTATATTCTTATGGGAGCAAGATGGATTTTAAAAAGGGTAAAAATGGAAGCGATATCGGCTCCAACAAACTGGAAAATTATCGTTCTGAAATTTTTGATATGGTTGGTAGTGCCATTAGAAATTTTTATATATATTTATTTTTATAATAGTGAGAGGGTACGAATATTTTTGGGTGCGAGCGTGATGCTTTTGTATTTGATAGAGACCCGGCTGTTATTTAACGAAATGAGTAAAGCAATTGTGGAAAGTAATATTGATAATAGAGAAAAAGATGTTAAACATATTCTTGAAAAAAGAAAGTTTAGAATTCAACTTGGAATAATTTGTTTTGGTATAATTGCCTTTATTGCGCTATTAGTTGGGATTATGCCAGATTAATATATTTATTATTAAACAGCCTAAACAAACCCAAAGAAATCTTCAACAAGACAAAAGTAGAAGAAAAACAGGAACTCATCCACATGATGAACATAGTGGGAAACCAAATCATCCATGAAGCGGCAGACCACTATGGATGGAAAGAAGGATCCACAGAAAAACTCCTTCTCCATGGAGCCATAGGCGCACTGACAGGAACCATGAGCGGAGGAAACGCATTGTCAGGAGCCGTATCGGGAAGCGTGAACGAATTTGCCCTGGCGTACATGGAAAAAACAAAAGGAAGAGACTGGATGGACACCCACCCTGATACCGTACAAGCCATCAGCACAGCCTTAGGAGCAGTCGTAGGAAGCCTGACAGGAGACTGTACCACGGGACCGGAAAAAGGAATCTCAGGATTCATTTACGCAGAAAATATGAACTCTTACAACAAAGGAATCGCCTACCTGAAACAAGAAGACTTTATACAAGACAGTGCCGTCAGCTTGTTCAAAGAATATAACCGGTACCTGAGATTAGGAGTGGACTGGAAACATCCTGCCGTCCGTTTACCGGGGATCCAGGCAGATGTCGATAAAAATTATAAAGTAATCAATTCTTCCGGTATCCCAAGGACAGCAGACTGTATAGCGGATGAAATAGATATAAGGTGTAGGGAGCTGATTTAGCGCCGGTTATCTTTGGAACAGCGTTAGGGAGTGGTGGGGTTGCATTTGGAATGCCGGCTGTGTTTGGACTTGTTGGCGGTGTGCTTGGAGATTATACGAAAGAATACATAAAAGCAGAGACACCAACTAATAAAGAAGAGGAAGTTAGAAAGTATTACCAGGAGGTAAAGAATAGATGAATGTACTAATTGCCGGTGGATTCTGGTCCATTGCCAAGTTTATGGTGCTTTTGTGTTGTACCATTGTTTCAATGATAAAAGCTATATATTTCTATATAAACACAGTCAAAAAATGGAAAAAAATAACACAGATATTCTATATTATGATGATAGGATCATTTTTGTTGAGTTTAATTATCGGTTTATGTGGTGTAGTTGGTTTAATCAGAAATTATTGGGATGCAGGATCCCTTTCTATGCTAATATTTAGTCAAGTTTCAGGAGGAATTTTTGTAAAAGAGTTACTAAAAAATGATTATATTTATTTATCAAAAAAGGAGTTGGAAAAGTATAAATTCTTGGGGAAAGGATTTTTTTTGACTGGCATAGTATTACTGTTTATGTTTTTAATAATCTATTTGTAATTGTTTGTAATGCTGGAAAAGGATAGAAATTAATCAAGATTATAAAGCAATCAATTCTTCCGTCCTCCCGGAAATAAAAATGACCAATGAAAATAATCATTTGGGGTCTCCTCATGTGTGGAACAATGGGAGGCATTTTGGGTACGGGTGATGGTATACCAGTTGTTAGTGGACTTGTGGGAGGTACAGTTGGAGATTATGTTAAGGAATATGCAAAGACTGGAATACCCACTGATAAGGAGATAGAGGTGAGAAAAACATATAGTGAGGTAAGACGCAAATGAATACCTTTATTACGTATAAGAATTTACTTAGTATAAAGTTCATTTTATTATTGTGTGGAAGTATTATCTTTATTATCAAAACGGTGAGTGTATATCAGGAAAAACATAGAAGTTGGAATATTCTTACTAAAGTTTTTTATGTTTTAAGTATGGGGTTATTTGCAGCAGAAGCAATCATTGTAATTATGGGTGTTATTGGAATATTAGTGAAGGATTGGGATGTGATAGTAATAATTATAATGGTTATTAATGGGATTGTTGGGGGAATGTTTATGAGAGAATTAACTATGAATAAAGGAGTTCAATATACAAAAGAAGAGTTAAGAAGATATGAGATTTCTCAAAAATGCCTTTTTGGAGGGAGTATTATATTATTCTTTTTGATGATGATCATATATTTGTAATTATGTATTATGAAAAATGTGTAGTAGATAAAATGACCGAACTGCCAAAAACACTGAGCGAATACTATGGATATGGAGGAACCGCCTCTAAAATCTTCTTCAAAGCAGAAGGAGTGGTAGGGATCGGCATGGCACTTAACGATATCCAAAAGGACAGCAGACTGTATAGCGGATGGAACAGATATAAAGTGATAGCTGCTGATTTAGCGCCGGTTATCTTTGGAACAGCGTTAGGGAGTGGTGGTGTTGCATTTGGAATGCCGGCTGTGTTTGGGCTTGTTGGCGGTGTGATTGGAGATTATACGAAAGAATATATAAAAGCAGAGGCACCTACTGATAAAGAAGAGGAAGTTAGAAAGTATTACCAGGAGGTAAAGAATAGATGAATGTACTAATTGCCGGTGGATTCTGGGCTATTGCCAAGTTTATGGTACTTTCGTGTTGTACGATTGTTTCAATGATAAAAGCTATATATTTCTATGTAAACACAGTCAAAAAATGGAAACGATTAACAAGAACATTATATGTTATGACAGTGGTACCGTTTTTTGCAAGTTTAATAATTACGTTGGGAGGGGTTTCTAATATAATCAAAGGTGATTGGGTAATAAAGGTGTTTTCTATGATGATTTTTGGTGGATTCATAGGAGGGTGGTATGTGAAAAGTTTATTAAAAGAGGAAGGTATGCACTTTTCTAAAATGGAAATAGAAAAGTATAAATTCTTAATAAAAAGCATTTTGGGGTCTAGTATAGCGTTATTGGTCATGGCTCTAATAATTTATTTGTAACGATTCTGTTTGTATGCGTGCATAGTGCAGGTGCATTTGGAGATTATACGAAAGAATATATAAAAGCAGAGACGCCTACAAATGAAGAAGAGGAAGTTAAAAAGTATTACCAGGGGGTAAAGAAGTAAATGGAATTCTTGGTAGAAATAATCAGAGTTAATGCATTTGACCCTCGTATCTGGATAATATTAATTTGTATTCCTTTGTTGTTAGTAAGAATGGTATATGTGAGTATAAAAAGAAAAAATAGTTGGGGAATATCTGGAATATTTTACAAATTAATACCATTTTTATTGCTTATATTTGGAGGGTTATTTGTGTTTGGTCATATTGTGGAAATATTAAGCTCTCAGTTTGCCATAATAGGTGGATTTTTAATGGGGGCAGGAGGGATAATTAATGGACTTTTTCTTAGACTTGAAATGAAAAAAGAAAAAGATAGTAATCATATTATTCAAAAATCTTCAATGTTATATCAAAAGTCGATTGCCAGTTTTGTTGGAGGTGGAATAATATTACTTGCGATGATTTTATTCATATTATAGTTTTCAATAAGATTTTAAATTACTCCCCGTGAAAGGGAAAGCAGGAAGCACCACCTATGCAGCCATAGCAGACAGCATCATCACCACCACAAAAGAAAAGACAGACAAAGAAATCAGCCACGACACAGCAAACGCGCTTAACACACTCTCCGAAATTTTCGACAAAAAGAAAATAGAAGAAAAACAGGAATACGTGAACATCCTCTCCCAGGTAGGATACCGCCTCATAGGAGACATAGCGGGACATAAAGAAAACGAACTGAATAAAAAAGCAGAAAAAGCCAGAAAAGAGAATAACAGCATACTGGCGGAGAAATACGAAAAAGAAGCAAAGAAATGGAGCGAAAGCGGAACCAATAGAATCGCCATGCACGGAATCATGGGAGCCTTAGTATCCAAAGAAGCAGGAGCAGGAATGACAAAAGGAC
>OJOV01000460.1_pt1 | contig 44894 bp, 38 predicted proteins | sample 1598281 | NCBI WGS metagenome assembly OJOV01 (sample SAMN03922469, study PRJEB24848) | human gut metagenome | isolation source: stool sample | host: Homo sapiens | place: Germany | collected 2010-11
GACCAGATTCACGCAGAACCGGGTCAGATCGTCAGCAAGACTCTCGCCCAGAACAAGGCGGTCAGCCTGACATTATTCGCGTTCTCCAAAGGCGAGGAGATCAGCACCCACGATTCCATCGGCGATGCCATGGTACATGTGATCGATGGCGTCGGTCAGTTTACCGTAGACGGTGCAGAGCATATCTGCAAAGCCGGAGATGTTCTCGTAATGCCGGCGAAGAAGCCGCATGCGGTATTCGCGAAGGAAGATTTTAAGATGCTTCTTACGGTGGTATTTCCGTTAGATTGATACTTGAGTATTTAGATGAAGTATTCTTAACATGCTATAAATGCGAGATGTTACCGCCTTCTATACTGGTGACAGGAAGATGGAAAAACCCCCGGTGTGGCTGCACCGGGGGTTTTGCTTTGTCACTCGAATAAAGGAGTCACATCTCTTTAGCCTATGGCATGATATGATATGCAGAACGTAAATTTAACATACATCAGCGAATAAACATCGCGTCTCCAAAACTAAAAAACCGGTACCGCTCCTTGATCGCCTCCTGATATGCATTCAGGATATGTTCCCGTCCTGCGAGTGCGGACACGAGCATGACGAGTGTGGATTCCGGAAGATGGAAGTTTGTGATCAGGCAGTCCAGGATCTTGAATTTGTATCCCGGATAGATAAAGATCTCGGTCCAGCCGCTTCCAGCCTTTAAGATCCCGTCATCACCGGTTGCGGATTCCAGGGTACGGCAGCTTGTGGTTCCAACGCAGATCACACGTCCGCCGTTTGCCTTTGTATCATTGATCTTCTTCGCCTCGGATTCTTCTACCATATAGAATTCAGAGTGCATATGGTGCTCTTCGATGGTATCGACCTTTACCGGGCGGAAGGTTCCGAGACCGACATGGAGAGTTACATGAGCGATTTTAACGCCCATCTCCTCGATCTCCTGTAAAAGTTCTTTGGTGAAATGCAGACCTGCTGTCGGAGCAGCCGCAGAACCTTCGTTCTTGGCATATACAGTCTGATAACGGTTCTTATCCTTTAACTGGTGAGTGATATATGGCGGCAGCGGCATCTGTCCCAGCTGATCCAGAATCTCTTCAAAAATTCCGTCATAATGGAACTGAATCAGACGATTTCCTTCTTCTACTACATCCACGACTTCTGCCGTCAGAAGCCCGTCTCCGAACACAAGTTTTGTGCCCGGTTTTGCTTTTTTCCCCGGTTTTACGAGTGTCTCCCAGATATCATTTTCCTTGCGTTTTAACAAAAGTACTTCGATTTTTGCCTGTGTGTCCTCTTTCACTCCGAACAGACGCGCTGGAATCACCTTTGTGTTGTTGATCACCAGACAATCACCCGGGTGAAGATATTCCAGAATATCCGTAAAATGCCGGTGTTCCACGTCCCCGGTCTGACGGTCAAGCACCATCAGCCGGGAGCTGGAACGATCCTCCAGAGGGTCCTGGGCGATCAGTTCCTCCGGCAGATCATAGTCATAATCTTTTACATTCATTCCTTCTGTCATGATTAGCCTCTCAACTGGATTCCGATATTTTTCAGTCCGCTTAAGATTTTATCCATAGCACCCGTAATATCGCTCTCTTCCAGATTCTTATCTTTTCCGCGGAACTTCAGAGAGTATGCGACAGACTTAAAGCCTTTTTCAATCTGCTCTCCTTCGTATACATCAAATAACTCATAATTTTCCAGATACTTCCCACCGTTTTCCTCGAATACTTTCTCGATATCACCTACCAGAATATTCTTTGGAACAACCATGGACAAGTCACGGGAAGAAACCGGGAAGTTGGTAATTCCCTCATATTTGTAATCAAAGGATGCACGGGATACCATCTCCGGCATATCAATCACTGCAATATATACGCGCTCTTTGATGGCATAATTTGCAGCAACCGTTGGATGTACCTCTCCGAGATATCCGATCACAGCTCCATCATATACGATAGCCGCCTTGCGTCCCGGGTGCAGGAACGGAAGCTCGGCATGTGGATCATACTGCGCCTTCTTGCGAAGACCTGTCTGGTATAAGAGTTCCTCGATCACACCCTTCATGGTAAAGAAATCACCGTCTCCGTACATACCAAACGTCAGCTGCATACGTTCTTCCGGAAGTTCCGTCAGCGGAAGCTGCTTCGGCAGATAGATATTCCCCATCTCGTACAGGCGTACATCTTTGTTTCTGCGTCCAAAGTTCGTAGACAGGGAAGTCAGCATTCCGTTCAGTGGCAGCGTACGCATAATGGAATAATCTTCCCCAAGCGGATTGGAAATCACAACCGTTTTACGCCACTTGGAATCCTCCGGAATCAGTAATTTGTCAAATACTTTCGGACTCTCGAAAGAATACGTCATTGCCTGTGAAAAACCACAGAACTCTGCAATCTCACGTGCCTTTTCTTCCATACGCAGCTTAAAGCTCTTTCCTCCGGCCGTAGACTCTCCGCTCGGAAGAGACGTTCCGATCTTGTCATAGCCGTAGAAACGTGCTACTTCCTCTGCCATATCTGCGTCACAAAGCAGATCCTGTCTCCAGGACGGAACAAGAATCTCATTCGTTGCTTCGTCATATCCCAGATCAATTTTTTTGAAATATCCGATCATATCCCCGGCCGGAATATCCGTTCCCAAAAGCTTATTGTACTTGTCCGGTTCGAACGGAATCTTTACGCCCTCACGCTTCACAGGATAAATGTCAACGGCTCCACCTACAACCTCGCCGACGCCTAACTCTTCTACCAGCTGGCAGGCACGGTTCATCGCTTCCATGGCAAGATTTGGATCTAAGCCTTTTTCAAACTTAGCCGAAGCATCGGTACGAAGTCCGATGCGCTTTCCGGATTTGCGGATATTGGTTCCATCAAAGCATGCTGCCTCAAATAACATGGTTGTTACATGATCGGTAATCATGGAATTTTCTCCACCCATGATACCGGCAATGCCTACTGCTTTTTTTGCATCACAGATCATCAGTACATTTTCATCCAGCTGACGTTCCTGTCCGTCCAGCGTCACAAATTTTTCACCTGCAGCTGCACGGCGGACAATAATCTCTTTTCCTTCAATCGTATCCAGATCATAGGCGTGCATCGGCTGTCCGTATTCTTCCATCACATAATTCGTAATATCTACAAGATTATTGATCGGACGGATTCCATGTGCACGAAGACGTTCCTGCATCCACTTCGGAGATGGGGCAAACTTAATATTCTTTACAACTCTTGCCGTGTAACGGCTGCAAAGATCCTGATCCTTTACCGATACTTTGATGTAATCATTGACATCTTCGTTATTTCCGGCTTCTGTTACGACAGGAGGTACAAATTCCTTATGGAACGTGGCTGCTGCCTCACGCGCAATGCCGAGTACGGAAAAACAGTCTACACGGTTGGATGTAATCTCATATTCGACAACGCTGTCATCTAGTCCTAAATAAGCAACCGCATTTTCTCCGACAGGTGCATCCTCGTCAAAGATATACAGTCCGTTCTCCGGTGCGTCCGGGAACATTTCACGGTTCGAACCGAGTTCCTCAATCGAGCACATCATGCCAGAAGACTCAACCCCGCGAAGCTTTCCTTTTTTAATTTTGATTCCACCAGGAGTTTTTGTTCCATCATGTCCTCCTGCGACACGTCCGCCATCTAAAACAACCGGAACTTTTGCCCCTTCAAATACGTTTGGTGCACCGGTCACAATCTGCAGCGTTTCGCTTCCAACGTTTACCTGGCAGATGACAAGTTTGTCGGCATCCGGGTGTTTTTCAATCTTTGTAACCTGTCCGACGACGATCTTGTCAAGATCTGCATCGAGCTGCTCGTATCCCTCAACTTTTGATCCGGAAAGTGTCATGGCATCGACATACTCCTGCACGCCGCAGTCAAGTCCCGGAACTAAAGCTTTGATCCATTTTAATGATGTATTCATTCTTTTTCTCCTCCTAGAACTGTTTTAAGAAACGATCGTCATTCTCATACAGCAGACGCATATCGTCAATCTCATATTTCAACAGGGTAATACGCTCCAGACCGATACCAAATGCAAAGCCGGAATATTCTTCCGGATCAATACCGCTCATACGAAGCACTCTTGGATGTACCATTCCACAGCCAAGGATTTCGATCCATCCCTCACCTTTGCAGAAACGGCATCCTTTTCCGCCACATTTAAAACAGGAAACATCCATCTCGGCCGATGGCTCCGTAAACGGGAAATGATGCGGACGGAATTTTACTTTTGTTTCTTTTCCAAACAGCTTCTGTACAAACTGGGTCAGTGTTCCCTTTAAGTTAGAAAACGTGATTCCCTTGTCAATGACCATTCCCTCAATCTGATGGAAAGAAGGCGAATGGGTCGCATCCACTTCATCCGCACGGAACACACGTCCCGGTGCGATCATACGGATCGGAGGTTTCTTCTGCTCCATCACACGCACCTGAACCGGTGAAGTCTGTGTACGCAGCAGGATCTTATCATTGATGTAGAAGGTATCCTGCTCATCTTTTGCCGGATGGTTTGCCGGAATATTTAATGCTTCAAAGTTGTAATAATCGTATTCCACTTCCGGTCCTTCTACAACTTCATATCCCATACCGGTAAAAATACGCTCTACCTCTTCAAGTACCATGGTATTCGGATGACTGTGTCCCACACGGTTTTTCTTTGCCGGAAGGGTAACGTCAATCACTTCATTTTCCAGACGATGTTCTAACTCCGCAGCCTCGAGTTTTTTCTTCATCTCATCAAGTTTGTTCTCAATTTCCTGACGGGTCTCATTTACCCACTGTCCCACCTTCGGGCGATCCTCCGGTGCAACCTCTTTCATACTCTTTAATACGGCGGTGAGTTCCCCTTTCTTTCCAAGAACGGCGACACGCACATCGTTGAGTTTTGCAAGTCCGTCAGAATTTTCAATCTGTGCTATTGCATTTTCTCTGATTTTCTGCAATTTTTCTTTCATGGTACTCTCCTTTTACATATTTTCTTTCATAATAATTGTTTTTACGCAATTTTCTACTGTGGAACAGGAACTGTTTTCTGGCATAAAAAAATCCCTGCTATGCATAATTGCATATCAGGGACGAAAAATTCCGCGTTACCACCCAGATTCCCATATCCTGTATCTATATGGGCTCTCATTCTGCTTAACGTGCAGTGACCGTCGCAGGCTAAAAATCCTTGTGTTCACCTGCGCAGCTCCTGTGGGAAAATTCACATGCTGGCGTATCATAAGGAAGCTTACAGCCGATGACTTCCTCTCTCTGTATGTCGTTCAGATGCTACTGACACATTCATTGCTTTTTACACATTTGTCATTCTACCACAGTCTCCTTTTATGTGTCAAGATCAAAGACATTGGTAAATGTAACATCCTTAAAATAAAATCCGAGAATTTCCTGCCATTTCTTTCCTTCTTTTCCCATGGCGTCCGCACCGTACTGACTCATTCCGATTCCATGCCCGAATCCGCCTCCGGTCAGCACGATGGTTCCTTTTTTCTGACTTTTTATTTCAAAGCACGCACTCGGAACGGAAGAGGCACGATGTTTATTGGTTCCGTCTGCAAGATCAAGATCCAGCAGATACTTTCCGAGTGCATACCGGATTTCATTTTCCTTTTCGATCGTCCGCTCTCCTTTTTCAAAAACCATGGTAAGAGACAGTACATATCCAGAAGTGCTTCGTTTATTGACTTTCAGTTTTTTCAGTTTTCCATATGTTTCATCCATGCCCAGCTTTGCCGACAGGGTAGCCGTCCATCGGAAATACGGGGAATTTTCATCATAGGCATCCGCTTTGACTGTAATAAATTTATGAAAGGCTTTATCCGAAGACAGATCTTTTGTCTTTTCCCTGGTATGGTTTTCCGCCAGCAGATATCCCGGAGATGCGGCATTCCATACTTCAAGATTTTCAGAATATCCCGGGGAAGTGGAATAATAATAACAGTCCGCAAGTTTTCCTTTGTACGTCATCACCATACCTGCGGTATCCGCCACAGCCTGATCCGTCACTTCATAGGAAGTTGTTGCATGATAGGCCTGATAGGCAATGGAATCATCCAGATTTGCTCCGTACCGGGCATACGTATCGTTTTTCATCTGCCCGTATGTAAATGTGCGCGCACATACCGCCTGTGCTTTTAAGGCTTCATAGGAAAAAGATAATGGCATTTCAGAAGGCAGAACATAACGAATATAATCTTCCATCGGAATTTCATTGATCAGGACATATCCCTTTTTTTCCTTCCGGAGAATCAGATCTCCCTCGTACCCGGAACCATACGGGTTTCCGTTTTCATCACATCGATACAAAAGGCCACCGGTATCCGGAGAAATTTTTATCTCTTTTCCCGTTTTTTCCCCCTTCAGAAGTTTTTCTGCATCTGTTACGGTGTCCTTCTTCCTTTTATTTCCATCCACGGTATAGGCATCCCCGCTGCAAACAAAAAGACTGGCATATGTATTTTCTTTTCCGTTTTTGAGCAGCACACGGACCTTTTCTGCCATGTCCTCCTGATAGCTTACAAGTGCACAGGCTTTCTGCTCTGCAACAACCAGTTCCACTTTGGAATTTCCTACAACAAGATCTGAAATCTTTCCCTGACGGACAGGAATTTTTGCATGTCCGGAACTTGCCACAAGATACACCGGCAGATCTTTTTCTGCCGAAAGCGGTTCATATCCCTCTATCTGAACACTTTTTGAGGAGTAACTTGTCAGAACCCCCTTGATCGTTGAAGGTTTCGCATAAATTTTAGTAACCTTTCCCTTCGTCAGTTCAATATCCGCAACCCCCGTATATTTTTTCTCCGGCTTTCCCTCCGCAAAATAGGTTTCTCCACGATATAATACAATGATATCCTTTTCTTCACTCTTTAAGATATATGCATTGCTGAGCATCCCGGAAACGGAACGGTCAAATGTTTCTTCTTTTTGATCTTTCCCTGCCGTTTTGGAAAGACGGGATACCAGAATTAAAGTTATCGCAACGGTAATTACCGCAAGCAGCAGAATCAGAATCCCCATCATCTTCATTTTGTCTCTTTTTTTCATGAAGCACTCTCCGTTTTTATTAATTCATCTGTCATTGACACAAAATAAGGAGCCACCGTTCTCCGGCAGCTCCCCTTCTCTTTTGTACGCTGTAACATTCTTTGGTATATAATAAATTCTTTGGTATCTTAATATTAAATACTTTTTCTTTGGTAAGTTACCCAAAATGCCGGTTCCTGCAATTTAGACTCCTAGCCAATGCTAGGTGGGCGACCGCAGTTTCCCTTCTGTCTTCCGCTGACTGTGGCGGCCTGACATCCAGAAAAATCATATAGGAATCCCGTTTAAAGTAAATGTAGGTTCTAAATAGCAAGAGTTGTCGTACATTTCAGGCATCTCTTTCTGCCGTCTTTTATGCGATACCGCATCCGGCAACTTTCTCTTTTGTACTGCATTTATTATACTTTATTTTTACCTGAATTTCAAGGTCTGATTCTATGTACTTTTTTCCATTTCCGCATACTGCTTTAAGGGAAAAATTTGTCTTTTATTTTACGCATTCCGCTTACAAATGCAAACAATGCTGCCAAAAATGCACCAAGTTCCACATATGTCCAGATGCGTCCGAGCGTAATCACCTTAGTATCACATAAAATTCCGATTGCTCCCACAACGACTGCTACCGCCGCAAATCCATACAGCCACGGTGTTATTCCCCGGATATACGCCTCGGGATCTTTACACTTCTTAATTTCTTCTTTCGGGACAACCAGGTCACTGATCTGTCCGCTTTTTTTCATTTTTGCAGCAGAAACAGCCAGATAAATGCCTACAAAAACGATCACAATATCCATAAGTAAAATTGTTTTCATGATTTTTCCTCCTGTTTTATAGTATCACACACGAAAAAACTTTTTACCATCGGCAAAAATAGTCAAATTTCATTGATTATTTTATACATTTATAGTAAAATATACTTAATATGTAACAAAAAGGAGAATGTATATGCGCATTGAGGACACTACAATTTTAATTACTGACGATTCGATTCTTGCACGTAAACAGTTAAAGGACATCATTTCCACTCTCGGCACTCCGGTATTCGTGGAAGCCACCGATGGACAGAGTGCGATTGACAAATATAAAGAAGTACATCCGGATCTGGTATTTCTTGACATTGTTATGCCAAAAAAAGACGGCAATGATGCCATCCGTGATATTATGGAATTTGATCCGGAAGCTACAATCATCATCGCTTCTTCTGTCGGAACACAGTCCCAGCTGAAAAATGCACTGGAAGCGGGCGCAAAAGATTTCATTCAAAAGCCACTGGACAAGGAACAGGTGCTTGCTGTCGTTAAGCGCTTCCTGGAAGGGAGATAATCGTTATGTATACACAATTTTTTGGAAATTATCTGCTTGCCAACGGATATGTGACCCGTGATCAGCTGTTTTCAGCGATGCGTCAGGAAGCAGACCAGCATATGAAACTCGGTACCCTTGCCATTCATGCCGGATACATGAATGCAGCCCAGGTAGATGATGTTGTCATTCACCAGACCCACCAGGACAATCGTTTCGGTGAGCTGGCGATTCAGCTCGGATACCTGACCGAAGCCCAGGTGGAAGAACTGTTAAAACAGCAGACCCCTGCCTTCCTTTCTCTTGGACAGGTTCTTTTGGATGAAGGAGTTCTGACAAACACCGATTTCGAACAGATCATACAGGATTACCGTTCCAAAAACGGCATGGAAGATGAAGAAAGCCTTATCGAGCGCCGGAAAAATATCCAGCAGTTGTTTGAAAACTTTTTTTCATCAACCGACGCTGCTCTTTCGGAAAAAGGACATATGTTTATCGAGCTTTTATTTAACGATTTTATCCGTTTTATCGGTTCCGATTACACACCGCTTTCCGTGGAAGAAGTCACTGAGGCTTCCATTGCCTGTTGTGTAAAGCAGGAAATTCATGGTGACTATGCGATTAACACCTATATTTCCATGGATCTGGACACGGCGATTGCCTTTGCTACCCGCTATGTCCATGAGCAGTTCCATTCTTACGATGAATACGTTCAGGCTTCTCTGGAGGATTTTTTGAATCTGCAGAACGGATTATTCATTGTAAATGTATCAAACACCTCTAACACAGAGTTAACACTCGGTGCTCCGGAGCATATTACCGTTTCCCCGATTCAGTTTTCAGGACGCACCTTGCATATCCCGGTTCTGTATACGTTTGGAACGATTGATTTTTATATGGAATGTGTTTCCATTAAAGAATAAAATAGGATTTTCCTTAAAGTAAAATGCCATAAAAAACGTCTGCCACAAGGCAGACGTTTTTTTATGTTTCCACTATAATACTTTAGAAAGGAACTCGCACAAACGTGGATTTTCCGGGTGGGAGAAAAATTCCTTCGGTGTATTCTCCTCCTGAATCTGTCCTTCATTGATGAACATTACACGGCTTGCCACTTCCCTGGCAAATCCCATCTCATGTGTGACAACCACCATCGTCATTCCATCTCTGGCAAGTTCTTTCATAATCTCAAGTACTTCTCCTACCATTTCCGGATCAAGTGCAGAAGTCGGCTCATCAAACAGCATCACATCCGGATTCATAGCAAGTGCACGCGCAATCGCAATACGCTGCTTTTGTCCTCCGGAAAGCATTGCAGGATAGACATCCGCTTTATCCGAAAGCCCTACGCGTACCAGCAGTTCATCTGCACGTTTCGAAGCCTCTTCTTTTGTCATGAGCCCGGTCTGTACCGGGGCAAGCATGATATTCCCTTTTACGGTATGGTTGGGAAAGAGATTAAACTGCTGAAACACCATTCCGATTTTCTGACGCATTTTATTGATGTCAACGGAAGAATCCGTAATATCCGTTCCCTCAAAAAGAATGGAACCGGAGGTTGGTTTTTCCAGAAGATTCATGGAGCGCAGAAACGTAGATTTTCCGCATCCCGACGGTCCGATAATTGCAACAACCTCTCCCTGCGAAATCGTTGTTGATATTCCGTTTAATACATTAACATGATCAAAAGATTTACAAAGATCTCTCACTTCGATCAATACATTTTTGTTATCGCTCATTTGTCCGCAACCTCGTTTCCAGTTTGTGTACTCCTGCCGTAAGGATCATTACCAGTACCAGATAAATGACCGCAACGCCGAATAACGGAAGAAACGCATCATATGTCTGGCTTCGAATAATGTCACCGCCTTTTGTCAGATCCGGAATTGCAATGTATCCACTGATGGATGTCTCGTTCAAAAGTGTAATAAATTCATTTGCCAGCGCCGGAAGAACATTTTTAAATGCCTGTGGAAGAATAATCAGGCGCATGGTCTGTCCGTAATTCAAGCCCAGACTACGTCCGGCTTCAAATTGTCCCTCATCGACCGACATAATACCGGAACGGACAATTTCTGCAACATAAGCTGCAGAATTTAACCCGAAGGCAATGACTGCAACTAAAATCTTATTATCCAGCGCAACCAGAATAATATAATACATGATTAACAGCTGCACCATGGTAGGAGTTCCCCGCCATATGGTCAGATATACTTTACAGATGACATTTAAGATCTTTAACCCGCCATGTTTATCATGGGTAGACCGGACAATTGCAACTAAAAATCCCAGTACAATTCCTAAGATAACTGCAAGCGCTGTAATCAGTAATGTATTTCCCAATCCACGCAGCAGGTACAGGTAACGATCACTTTCTATAAAATCCTGTTGAAATTTTGCAATAAAATCACTCACGGTTTTTCCTCCGAAACAAACTATTTGTTTCTAACAACGATTACCTGACAAGCCTTTGTATAGGTATCCGTAAAGTCAATATTTTTCTTACGATCCTCAGTTACCGTGATTCCGGCAGCACCAAAATCAGCTTTTCCGGAAGATACCGCTGCGATGATCGCATCAAACTCCATATCTTCAATCTTCAGCTCATATCCGAGTTTATCACAGATTGCTTTTGCAATATCTGCATCAATTCCTACAATCTGATCTCCGTCATAATATTCGTATGGATCAAACTGCGCATTGGTTGCCATAGTAAGTGTTCCGTTTGGATACTCGGTTCCGTCCGGTGTCTCATATGGATGCTTTCCAGCCTCATCTCCGATATAATTGCTGGTGATGGAATCAATGGTTCCATCCTTTTGCAGTTCTTCAATCGCGCTGTTAAATTTATCGGTCAGATCCGAATTGCCTTTGGCAATACAGATGGCATACTCTTCCGGATCAAACGTATCGGATAAAATCTTTAAATCATCATTTTTTTCAACAAAAGCTTCTGCCGGCTGCTGATCAATGATCACACAGTCAATCTTTCCTGTTTTTAATGCCTGAATGGCATCTGCGCCTTTATTGTATCGTTCTACCGTACTGCCATCATTCTTTTCATACTCTGTGGCATCCGAATCTCCGGTTGTACCGAGCTGTACTCCGATTTTTTTCCCCGGAAGATCATCTCTGGAGTTCACACTGTTGGCAGGTACGGATGAACCGCAGCCTGCTGTTGCAGCTGCCATGGCAGAAACAAGTAAAAGCGAAATCAATTTCTTTTTCATAATCTTTGTCCTCTTTTCATATGTATTTTAAACACCAAGGAATTTTTTAACAACCTGTGGCATTTCTTCCACTTCACATACCGTATCATGAAGTACCGGTGCGGTACGGATCTCTTCGATCGCCTGTGGGACTTTGACATTTCCGATTCTGGAAAGCTCATCTACCAGCTCAAAGTCACCCATAGCATCGTATTTCGGATCAATCGCATCCATAACGCTTCGGGTAAACTTAAACGGACTTGCCGTGCTGGCAATCACGGTCTTTGTCTCGGTATCCCCGGTATCCTTCTTATACTTATCGTATACCCCTGCCGCAACTGCTGTATGGGTATCAATGATATATCCGGTATCCTCATATAATTTTTTGATGGTCTTTGCAGTCTCTTCCTCGCTTGTATAATTTCCGTAGAAATCAGCAAGTTGCGCACGCATCTCGTCTGTGATTGCATATTTTCCGTCTGTGGAAAGTTCTTCCATCATCTTTGTATTCTTTTCTGCGTCGTTTCCGGCAATACGGTAAATCAGACGCTCCAGATTGGAAGAAATCAGAATATCCATGGATGGAGAACTTGTAAGAATGAAATCACGGTTTCTGTCGTATGTTCCGGTGGAGAAGAAATCATACAATACTTTGTTCTCATTGGATGCACAGATCAGTTTTGCAATTGGAAGTCCCATATTCTTTGCATAAAAAGCAGCAAGGATATTTCCGAAATTTCCGGTTGGAACAACAACGTTGATCTTTTCATCTTTTGCAATTGCACCATTTTTATATAATTTTGCATATGCATATACATAATATGCCACCTGAGGAATCAGACGTCCGATATTGATGGAATTTGCAGATGAGAACTGATAACCTGCAACATCAAGTTCTGCTTCAAGTGCAGTATCATTAAACATCTTCTTCACACCGGTCTGTGCCTGATCAAAGTTTCCGTGGATTCCAACCACACAGGTATTTGCACCTTTCTGTGTGATCATCTGCTTTTCCTGGATCGGGCTGACACCGTTCTTCGGATAAAATACAACAATCTTTGTGCCTTCCACATCTGCAAATCCTGCAAGGGCAGCTTTTCCGGTATCTCCGGATGTCGCTGTTAAAATAACAATATCATTTTTCACCTGATTTTTTCTTGCAGAGGTAATCAAAAGATGTGGCAGAATGGAAAGTGCCATATCCTTAAATGCAATTGTCGGACCATGGAACAGTTCCAGATAATAAGCACCGTCCGCATCTACCAGCGGTGCGATCTCCGGCGTATCAAATTTGCTGTCGTATGCTTTTTTGATACAATCCTTTAACTCATCTTCTGTAAAATCCGTAAAGAAACGGCTCATGACTTCATAAGCAGTCTCCTGATAGGACATATCTGCAAGTGTATCCATCGGGACATCCAGTGCCGGGATACGCTCCGGTACAAAAAGTCCTCCATCATCTGCCAGACCCTTTAAAATTGCCTGGGATGCAGTCAGTTTTACTTTATCATTTCTGGTGCTTGAATACATTAATTCCATTTTTTCTTCCTCATTTTACAAAAATTTAATCATAACGTTTCTCGTACATTATAGGTAAAAAAGTGGGTGGTGTCAATGAATTTCCTATGTTATACTACTAAAATAACCTGTCATAGGCGATTGTGAAACGCTCTCCTTGCGCCTGCCGCCGCTTACACGGTCGGACGCGCAATTATCCAGAATTACGAATTTACAGGAATCCGCTTCTGCCTTTTTCGATGATTTGCTGTCCGTCCAACGTTCAACAGTTTCTGCGGTCTGTCGGTCTGCCGGGGACACCGTCTGAGCGGGTTCGTGTCTGCCTTAGAGGGAAACTTCGAATAAGCGCGCCCACGGTTCTATTTGCGCAGTCACAGGGTAAAATGTTTAAAACAAAGTATATATCAAGACAAATGGGGAGTGGGCGTAATAAACGTTTCGAAGGTTCCCTCTTAGGCAGACCAGAAATTCGCAAACGGTGTCCCCGGCAGACCGACAGACCACAGAAACGGTCGAAGCGATGCCCGGACACAAAAATTAAGGCAGAAGCGGATTCCTGTAAATTCAGCAATTCTGTCTAAAAAGCGCGCCCGACCGTGTAAGCGGCGGCAGGCGCAAGGAGAGCGTTTCGCAATCGCCTAATAACCTGTCAGGGCGAAAGGAGAATTTATGTTAACCGGTGTATATCTTGCGACAAAAAAAGACAAAACCGTATACTATCGCTCCAATATTACGCACAAAGGCCGTCATATCAGCCTCGGAAGCTTTCCCTCGGAAGTTCAGGCACATCAGGCATACACTGCCGCCTGCGAGCTGTTATCCGGTACAGAAACCATCGATGAGGCATTTTACCGGACCAACCAGCTTGCCTTTGAAAAAATTGTTTCGCTGATCAATTTCCGGGATAATCATATGTATATTCCTACCCCCATCTATCTGCGCAAAAATTATTTCAGTTATTATCTAAGTATTCACCGGGAGTTAAAATTTGACATTGATGACCTCTTCTATTACAGCAGCCACCGGATTCTGACGCGCCAGGGACATCTGTATGTCAATCACTATGGAATGCAGCTTACGCTTCTCGGCCGCTACGGCATCAAAACCCATGCGGTAAACGGCAGGGATTTTTGTTTTGTCAACGGCGATGAAAATGATTTCCGCTACTCAAACCTCAAAATCATCAATCCGTATTTTGGTGTCGAACGCATCGACAAAAACGGAACCGAACACTATAAAGTACGTATCCATATCCACGGCAACATCACTGTCGGTAATTACACAAATGCGATTGATGCGGCAATTGCCTATAACAAAGCCGTAGATCTGGCGCATCAGGCCGGCATATCAAAAAATTTTCCGGAAAACTATATCGAGGAGCTGTCTGCTTCGTCCTATGCCGATATTTACCAGCAGATTTCTCTTTCTCCTAAATATCTTTCTTACCTAAAAGGACTTCCCCGCAAATAAGGGAAGTCCTCTCTGACATCTTTTTATTATTTCTGGTTGATATAATTGACAAGACCTTCGCAGTCAATAATCTTCTGCATAAATGGTGGAAATGCCTGTCCCTGGAATTTCTTTCCGGTTGTCACATCTGTGATGATTCCGGAATCAAAATCTACTTCCACCTCATCCCCTGCCTGTATTTCCTTTGCGGCCTGTGGGCACTCAATGATCGGCAAACCGATATTGATGGCATTCCGGTAAAAGATTCTGGCAAATGTCTCAGCAATGACACAGCTGACACCGGATGCCTTGATGGAAATCGGTGCATGCTCACGGGAAGAACCACATCCAAAGTTTTTATTGGCTACAATAATATCTCCCACATGTACATTTTTTACGAAATCTTTATCGATATCTTCCATACAGTGTGTGGCAAGTTCTTTCGGATCGGAAGAATTCAAATATCTTGCCGGAATGATAACATCCGTATCTACGTTATCGCCATATTTAAATACACTACCATGTGCTGCTTTCATTTCTTATCTGACCTCCTTTTTCTACGGCATCTTCTACATTACTTCCGCCGGGCCTGAAATCTTTCCGGTGATGGCACTTGCCGCTGCAACCGCCGGGCTTGCAAGATATACTTCCGAATCTACATGTCCCATACGTCCGACAAAGTTACGGTTTGTTGTGGATACACAGCGCTCGCCTTCTGCAAGTACTCCCATATATCCGCCAAGACACGGTCCACAGGTCGGTGTACTTACGATTGCACCTGCTTCGATAAAGATCTTAAGAAGTCCCTCTTCCATGGCATCCAGATAAATCTGCTGGGTTGCCGGGATTACGATCACGCGGAGTCCTTTGGCTACTTTCTTTCCTTTTAAGATTTCTGCAGCTGTACGAAGATCTTCCATACGTCCGTTTGTGCAGGAACCAATCACAACCTGATCAATTTTCACATCGCCCACTTCATCAATCGTACGTGTGTTATCCGGCAGATGTGGGAATGAAACGGTTGACTTTAAAGTTGAAAGATCAATCGTATATTCTTCGTCATACTCTGCATCCGCATCTGCTTCATATTCCACGAACGGTCTCTTGGAATGTTCTTTCATGTACGCGCGGGTCAGATCATCTACCGGGAAAATACCGTTCTTTCCACCAGCCTCAATTGCCATGTTTGCGATGGTAAAACGGTCATCCATGGAAAGGTATTTGATTCCTTCCCCAACAAATTCCATGGATTTATAAAGGGCTCCATCCACACCGATCATTCCGATGATATGAAGAATCACATCTTTTCCGCTGATCCACTTATTTGGCTTTCCAACGATATTAAATTTGATTGCAGACGGCACTTTAAACCATGCTTTTCCGGTAGCCATGCCGGCTGCCATATCTGTACTTCCCACACCAGTAGAAAATGCACCAAGTGCACCGTATGTACATGTATGGGAATCTGCACCGATAATCACATCTCCCGCAACCGTAAGTCCTTTTTCCGGAAGGAGTGCATGCTCTATTCCCATCTCACCTACATCAAAATAGTTTGTAATATCATTTTTGCAGGCGAACTCGCGTACGCATTTGCAATGCTCTGCGGATTTAATGTCCTTATTTGGAGCAAAGTGATCCATCACAAGTGCGATTTTATCTTTGTGAAATACACCCTCTACATTCATTTTTCCGATTTCATGAATTGCAACCGGAGAAGTAATATCATTGCCCAGAACCAGATCCAGGTCTGCCTCGATCAGCTGTCCGGCGCTGACAGAAGGCAAGCCTGCATGTGCTGCAAGAATCTTCTGAGTCATTGTCATTCCCATGGATAATTCCTCCTTTAATATCTTAAACTACTATGATTTTAGCACAGATTATTTCATAATCCTAATACATAATAAACATATTTACCATAACTATATTTTATGATATAATAACTTATTATAATAAACGGAGGCAATAATGAATCAGAATTTATCTTCTTACTGGATTTTTTATACGGTTGCCAATGCCGGAAATATTTCCAAGGCAGCCAAAGAACTCTACATCAGCCAGCCTGCCATCAGCAAATCCATTCAGAAACTGGAAGAAAATTTAGGATGTAAACTGTTTTCCCGCAGTTCCCGCGGCGTTGTACTGACGGACGAGGGCCAGTTACTTTATGGACATGTAAAGGAAGCCTTTGAAACACTGACACTTGGGGAAGACAAATTAAAACGCTCCATCGATCTTGGTGTCGGTCACCTGCAGATCGGTGTCAGTTCCACACTCTGCAAATTTGTACTTCTGCCCTATCTGAAAGAATTCATACGGCAGAATCCGCATATCAGTATTTCCATCAACTGTCAGTCGACCAACGAAACGCTTGATCTGCTGGATGAAAATAAAATTGACATCGGTCTGATTGGAAAGCCGGATAATCTCAAAAACATCAATTTTTACTATCTGGACAACATTGAAGACATTTTTGTAGCCAATCCGGACTATCTCTCAAATCTGAAAAAAAGAGGGATTACCAGAGATTCCATCCTTGGCAATTCCACACTTATGCTTTTGGATAAGCATAACATGACGCGGCAGTATATTGACGATTATCTGCAGGACAATCATATTTCCGTAGCGGAATCCATTGATATCTCGAACATGGATCTTTTAATTGATTTCGCAAAGATCGGTGTCGGCGTTGCCTGTGTCATCAAAAGTTTTGTCACACAGGAACTTAAAGAGGGATCTCTCGTGGAAATTCCGCTCGGCATCCCGATCCACAAACGGGAAATCGGCTTTGCATACAAGGAAAACTTAAAGCCATCCAAATCCTTACAGACCTTTATTGACTTTTACCGTACTTACAGACCGGAGGAAACACTATGAAAGAACAGCTTCACACCATCCCAATTTCAGACGCCATGGCAAATGCCGGAGAATGTCCATTCTGCTATATTGAACAAAAAACCGAAGAACACATGATGGATTTCGTCCTCGGACATGGTGCCTCCTACATGGAAGCCGATATCCGCGACATGACAGACCGGGAAGGATTCTGCCGCGCACATTTCAAAAAAATGTTTGATTATGGAAATTCGCTCGGCAATGCCTGGATTTTAAAAACACTGATGAAACGTCACGAAGAGGAAATGGATCATGTCTGGAAAACCTTCCGTCCGGACGCTGCTGCAAAACGCAGCAGTCTGTTCGGCAAAAAAACAGATGGTTCTTCCAATTCCATTGTCGAGTGGATCAACCGGCGGGAATCCACCTGTTTCATCTGTAACAGTGTAAAAAATACCTTTCAGGCTTACATGAAAACCTTCTTTTCCATGTACAAAAAAGATATGGATTTCCGTGCACAGGTGGCAAATACCAAAGGATTCTGCCTCGATCACTTTAAAGTTCTCTGCGAAGGTGCCGACGAACAGCTTTCCGGTGAAGAGAAAAAAGAATTCTATGCCACCGTCCTTCCTCTGATGAAGGAAAATTTCCACCGCGTCTATGAAGACGTTGCATGGTTTATTGAAAAATATGATTACAAAAACAAAGATGCCGACTGGAAAGATTCCAAAGATGCCATTCAGCGCGGCATGCAGAAATTGCGTGGCAGCGACCCGTCCCGGCCTCCCCATATGTTAAAAAAATAACTTTTGTTTTCTCCTTCCGGCAACCATAAGATAGCCCACATCCATCAAAAGCATGCAAAGAAACACAAGTGCCGCATAGCCAATAAGATACCCCGGATTTCCCATCCTGTCTGCCAGCCAGACAAGCGGAGATCCGGCGGATGGCCAGTTCACAAACATATAATTCACATCATATCTTTTATCAAACCAGTAAATCGGTATCACAACCGCAGTCAGAAATAACACCACCTGCCAGAGTTTTGCAAAATCCGGTCGGATTTCATGGGATGCAAGTTTTCCCGCCACATACAGTACAATTCCCATATGAAACAAAAAGCCTTCCAGTGTAATGAAATGAATGACCGGATAAAAGTTCCAGTTTGGAAATAAAAGTGCCAGCACTGTTCCCGGGAGACAGATGGTATACAGCACCTGCCCCAGCCATTTCCATTTCGTCAGACAATGAACGGCACACAAAATTCCAGCCATGCTGCACAGATGAAACGGGAGTTCATATAAAAACGCTTCATGGATCACCGCAATATAAATTGCTCTCACGACAATCCACACCACAAGGGAACATGCCGTCAGACCATCCATCCGGCGTTTTTTTCTTTCATCCCCTTTTTTATAAATCCATACATATCTGACGCATATGGCAAAAATAACCGAAAGCCACAACAGATGCCATGGACCGAACAACGCAAATCCAATGCCATCCGGAATATGGGTTTCATATGTAAAAAAATAAGAAAGATATGAAAGTTTCACATCAAAGACCTCCTTTTTTACAGTATCTGTGTTTTTCCTTTTTATTATGCAAAACACCCTGCGCCTTTTGCGCAGGGTGCCTTTCCCTTAAAACCCCTTCTGTCTGCTGTTTTTCAGGCAGAAAATATTTTATTTCATTACAATGTTTACCAGTCTTCCCGGTACATAAATCTCTTTGACAATATTTCCGGTCAGTTTATCGGCAATGACTTCTTTTGCCTTTGCAATTACCTGATCCTTCGGATCATCTTTCTGGATACCAAGCGTTCCCTTTACCTTACCGTTGATCTGAACGGCAATCTCCACGGAAGATTCCACCGTCTTTGCCTCATCGAACTCCGGCCATGTCTGCTGGTATACTCTTCCCTCGCATCCGATAATCTGCCACATTTCTTCTGTAATATGCGGAGCAACCGGATTCAGCAGAATGATCAGTGTCTTTAACTCTCCCCTGGTGATAGAGCCTTTTTTATAAAAATCATTCAAAAGTGTCATCATGGCAGCAATCGCCGTATTGTACTTGAGGTTTTCAAAGTCATTGGAAACCTTCTTAATTGTCTGATGCATCTTGGTCTCAAGATCCTTGGAGTATCCCTCCTCATCAGTCATAAGATCCTGCAATTTCCAGACACGGTCTAAGAATCTGCGGCATCCCTTTACTCCATCTTCCGACCAGGATGCAGCCAGATCAAATGCTCCGATGAACATTTCATATGTACGCAGGGTATCTGCACCATACTCCTGCACAATATCGTCTGGATTGACTACATTTCCTCTGGACTTTGACATCTTCTCTCCGTTTTCACCGAGAATCATGCCATGGGAAGTACGCTTCTGGTATGGTTCCGGAGTCGGAACAACGCCCTGGTCATACAGGAATTTATGCCAGAATCTGGAATACAGCAGATGCAGGGTTGTGTGCTCCATACCGCCATTGTACCAGTCGACCGGCAGCCAGTATTTAAGTGCTTCCGGACTTGCCAGTGCTTTGTCATTGTGTGGATCGGTATAACGCAGGAAATACCAGGAAGATCCGGCCCACTGCGGCATTGTATCGGTCTCACGCTTCGCAGGACCACCACAGCATGGACAAGTCGTATTTACCCAGTCGGTCATTGCTGCAAGCGGAGATTCTCCGTTGTCTGTCGGCATATAACTTTCTACTTCCGGAAGAAGCAGCGGCAGCTCGCTCTCATCGATCGGCACATACCCACATTTATCGCAGTGAACAATCGGAATCGGCTCCCCCCAGTAACGCTGACGGGAGAATACCCAGTCTCTTAATTTATAATTTGTCTTTGCCTGACCAATTCCTTTTTCTTCCAGGAATTTGATCATCTTTTCCTTTGCATCTTTTACTTCCAGGCCGTTTAAGAAGTCGGAGTTGATCAGCACACCCGTCGCTACATCGGTAAAAGCAGCCTCATTGACATCCACTTCTTCTCCGTTCTTTGCAACTACCTGAATGATCGGCAGATGAAATTTCTTTGCAAACTCCCAGTCTCTCTCATCATGTGCCGGAACTGCCATGATCGCACCGGTACCATAGCTCATCAGTACATAATCAGATACCCAGATCGGAACTTCTTTTCCGTTGACCGGATTGATTGCAGTCAGACCGTCAATTGCCACACCAGTCTTGTCTTTTGCAAGCTCCGCCCGCTCAAAATCAGACTTTCTGGAAGCCTGCTCGCGGTATGCAACGATTTCCTCCCAGTTTTTAATCTGATCCTTGTACTTATCCAGATATGGATGCTCTGGTGAAACAACCATATAGGTAACACCAAACAATGTATCACAGCGTGTGGTGTAAATACGCAGCTTATCTTCTGTATCTTTGATCTGAAAATCAACCTCGGCACCTGTAGAACGTCCGATCCAGTTTTTCTGTGAAACCTTGACACGTTCAATGTAGTCTACATCATTCAGTCCTTCGATCAGCTTATCCGCATAATCGGTAATCTTTAACATCCATTCGCTCTTTACCTTGCGGACAACCGGAGCGCCACACCGCTCACATACACCGTTTACAACTTCCTCGTTTGCAAGACCTACCTTACAGGAAGTACACCAGTTGATCGGCATCTCTTTTTTGTATGCAAGACCGGCCTTGAACAATTTCAGGAAAATCCACTGAGTCCATTTATAGTACTTTGGATCTGTTGTATTAATCTCACGATCCCAGTCAAAAGAATATCCCAGAGAATGTAACTGATCCTTAAAATGCTTTACATTATTTTCGGTCACAATTTTTGGATGGATTTTATTTTTAATTGCATAGTTTTCTGTCGGAAGTCCAAATGCATCCCATCCCATCGGATATAATACATTATATCCCTGCATTCTTCTCTTACGGGCAACAATATCCAATGCGGTATATGGTCTTGGATGCCCAACGTGAAGTCCCTGTCCGGATGGATATGGGAATTCAACCAGCGCATAATATTTCGGTTTGGAATAATCATTGGTTGCAGCAAAAGCCTTTTCATCATCCCAGACTTTCTGCCACTTTTTCTCTACCACTTTGTGGTTGTATACTTCTGCCATGTCTTCGCCTCTTCATTTTTCATATTTTTTCGCAATACATTTATTTTACACATACCGGGGTAGTTTGTCAAATGCCATGAGGAGGGACATTGCCATGAGGAGGGACCCGCGCTCTTTGCGGGAGGAGTCCTTATGGCTCCACATGGAAAAATCTTGATACCTCTTTGCGGGAGGAGTCCTTATGGCCCCACATGGAAAAATCTTGATACCTCTTGCGGGAGGAGTCCTTATGGCCCCACCTGGAAAAACCTTGATACCTCTTTGTGGGAGGAGTCCTTATGACCCACTTCCTTACACCCCGTCACAAAAACAAAAACCCCGATGATATCACTCACCGGGGTTTTTAAAATCAGTTTCTGATTAGTTGTTGATGAGCTTGTCGCTCTCGTTGTTCCAGCTGTACAGCTTACGGATCTCAGCACCAACCTTCTCTGATGGATGCTCAGAAGCAAGCTTTCTCATAGCCTTGAAATGAACCTGACGTCCTGCCGGAGACATATCCAGTAAGAACTCTTTTGCAAATGTACCATCCTGAATATCAGTAAGGATCTGCTTCATAGCCTTCTTTGTCTCAGCAGTAACAATCTTTGGTCCGGTGATGTAATCACCATACTCAGCTGTATTAGAGATAGAATATCTCATTCCTGCGAAACCTGACTGGTAAATTAAGTCTACGATCAGTTTCATCTCATGGATACACTCAAAGTATGCATTTCTCGGATCATAACCAGCCTCGCAAAGTGTTTCGAAACCAGCCTGCATAAGTGCACAAACACCACCACAAAGAACTGCCTGCTCACCGAAGAGGTCTGTCTCTGTCTCTGTACGGAATGTTGTCTCAAGAAGTCCGGCTCTTGCTCCGCCGATTCCAAGACCATATGCAAGTGCAAGATCCCATGCCTTTCCGGTAGCATCCTGCTCAACAGCGATCAGACAAGGAGTTCCCTTACCAGCCTGATACTCAGAACGTACTGTATGTCCTGGTGCCTTAGGTGCGATCATTGTAACATCGACATCCTTTGGTGGCTTGATGCATCCGAAATGGATATTGAAACCATGTGCGAACATTAACATGTTACCTGGCTCAAGGTTTGGCTCGATATCTTTCTTGTACATATCAGCCTGTAATTCATCGTTAATCAGAATCATGATAATATCAGCTTTTTTAGCAGCTTCTGCTGCAACGTATACCTTAAATCCCTGCTCTTCGGCTTTCTTCCAGGACTTGCTTCCCTCATAAAGACCGATAATGACGTTGCATCCGGACTCCTTTAAGTTTAATGCATGTGCATGTCCCTGGCTACCATAGCCGATGATTGCGATTGTCTTTCCATCCAGTAATGAAAGGTTACAATCTTCCTGATAAAAAATTCTTGCTTCTGACATATCATTGTCCTCCTAAATATGTATACTCTTATATAAAAAAATATTTTTAATAAGTAGCCGTAACTAATCCAAAAAACGGACATCCGACGATCCACGGGTAAGTCCCGTAATTCCGGTACGTGCAAGTTCCAGAATTTCATATCCATCCAGCAGATCTAAAAAGGCATCCAGTTTATCCTGATGTCCTACCAGCTGAATTACCATGGAATCGTTTGTGACATCTACGATCTTTCCATGAAAAATCTCTGTCACATTCATAATCGGCTGACGCTCGTTATCCTTTGCGCGGATCTTTACAAGAATCAGCTCCCGGGTAACAGAAAGTCCCGGTTCCAGTTTTTTGATATCCAATACATCTTCCAGTTTCAGTAACTGTTTCTCGATCTGATCCAGAATAAGTTCATCGCCACTGGCAACAATTGTAATTCTGGTATATTTCGGATCTGCAGTCACACCGGATGAAAAACTGTCAATATTATATCCGCGGCGACTGAACAATCCGGATATCCGGCTCGTCACGCCTGGGTTATTTTCCACTAAAAGCGATAACGCCTGTCTTCTCATATCTCGAAAACCTTCTACTTTCTTTGTGTTGTTTAGATCATAATACTATAATCTGTGTTTGTCAAGCACTATTTTTATTATAACTTCCAGTTATATTATGAATAACTCCCATCTATCAGAATGGGACTTTAAAAGTGAAACATATGGGAATAAAGAAAGGTTCCGATTCCCACCCCCAGTAAAATGATCACAATAATTTTCATAAGAAGCGCGATCACACTGCAGATCACACCCGCAAGAGCCATTCCTCTGCTGCTGCCGTACTTGGGTTTCTGTAATGCGATAATTCCAAGAATCAGACCGGCAGCTGCGACAAGAAATGTCAGCCATTTTCCTCCGGCACAGCATGCCAGCAGAATGGCAACAATCCCAAGGATCATTGAAGCAATTCCAAGCCCGTTTGCACCTTCGTCCATATTCTGCGGTGTTCCGCCATAGGTATACGGATTATCCGGATTTGTAGGTGTTCCACAATATCCGCACATGACAGAATCATCGGGAATCTCTCTTCCACATTTTCTACAATACATGATTTCTCCTTTGTTCTAATATAATGTTTTGATCGCGCCGTTGTAATACTGCAGGATCTTTAAGGCATCCGTCAGATCTACTTTCCCGTCGCGGTTTACATCTGCGGCGGTTTTCTCCGCACTGGTAAACGTCTTTGTATTATTGTAATACTGAATGACGTACAGTACATCGATCAGATTTACTTTTCCGTCCCCGCTGACATCTCCCAGTGTATGCTGCTGATCTGTGATCGTCACACTCGATGTCGCCGAATTGTAGGAAAAAATATCCCCCTGCTGATCTTCCACAGACTCAATGGCAACCGTAACATCCGTACTGATTCCGTTGTTGGAATAGGCTGTCATTCCATTGGCAAGCTGAAAATCAATATACATCAGATTTCCCGAAGTATTTACATCTGCTGCTGCCGTATATTCTGTCGTAAGATACCCTCCATAGGAAGACATATTGTAATCACTCTGCGTAAGTGTCGACTGTACTTCCGGTGCCAGTGTCACAGACTGGAATGCAAGAATATTTTTATTGTATGAAATTCCAAGTTTGATCTTGTTGAATCCGTCATTTCTGGAAAAATATACCGGAACGGAAATATGCCCGTTTCCCTTTACGATTCCAAGGGAAAGTGTCACGGTCTTTGCCTGGGAATTCGTCAGTGTCAGTTTCTGCGTTTTCAGTTCCACATCCGATCCGTTTGTGCGAAGATAAGATGGACTGAAGGTAATGTCAGTCTTTATGACCGGTTTTGCCGAGGTAAATTTTAATGTTGCAATCGATGATCCCGATACTTTTACCGGATCTGCAATCTGTGCGGTAGTATTTCCTGCCGCATCCTTTTTATAATAATCCACGGACAGAAAATGTGTGTACCCATTATAAGAAGCCTTCCACTCTCCGTTATTGTCTGTCTTTCCGGATGTGGTGCCCCCGTCAACAACTACCGTAACCGAAGTAAATACTGAATTGTCATAAGTCAGGTATCCTCCGAATCCGGAAGTCTCCGCATTGACAGAAAATGTCACATCAAATGACTGTCCCGCATTTAAATTGATGGAGTCACTGGCAGTCTTCATTTCCAGCGAACCGGCAGTGGTTCCTGCCGCATACACATCTGGCGGCTCCACACCAGTTCCCGCAATAAACATACATGCAAGCATGATTCCGGCTATTAATTTCTTTGCTTTTCTCATAAGAATTCCCCCACTTATATGTGTTTTGATCCTTTGTAACTCATTCTATGTCTTATCCTACCATTCTCTGTAGCAAAAGGCAAGAAGTAACAAAGCTGGAAATTTTTCTCTTCTGCGGTAATTTTAAGAAACAACAATTTTTAACACGACCGGAAATTCAGAATAAAAACCGGAGGTCTTCACATGCAGACCTTCTGCGTCCGTTTTCCATTCCGGGGATTTTTCATATCCAAGAACTTCTACCTGTCTGATAATCCCATGGAATTCCGGGAGATTCTGGTCACTGCTTTCTGCCAGAGACTGAACGCAAAAGTTTCCATCCTGCGGGCACTTTAACGCAATGGCATAAATATTTCCATGATTCACTGTAAAACGGTAATCCTGCGGCGTATAGACCATCTCTTTCTGATCTGAGAACTGTCCCTCCTGCATCTTTGTCGGACCTTCGGACGATTTTCTCCATACCTTTGCTCCATGGATGGCTTCCCGGTTCACCGCCATCCAGTCCGCCAGATCCCGGAGAATCTTTTTATCTCCTTCAGGAAGCGTGCCATCCGCCTTCGGTCCGACATTTAATAAAAGATTTCCGTTTTTACTTACCACATCCACCAGCGTACAGATGATTTCTTGACTTGTTTTATAGATCAGTGTATCCGTATAGCACCAGGAATTTCTTGCAATTGCGGTATCTGTCTGCCACGGATACGGTTTTGCCTCCGCAAAGCCGCCACGTTCCATTTCTACAATTCCACTGCCAAACGCCATCGCATCATGCTTGTAACAGATGGCAACATTCGTCCCCCATTCCGCTCCGCAATTATAATAAAACGCGGCAAGTTTCTTTAAATAGGGCTTAAATGCCTCATGCTGGACCCACCAGTCAAAATACAACAGGCGCGGACGGTAATTAAGGATAAGTTCTGCCGTCCGTGCCAGCCAGTCATCGAGAAACTCTTCTGTCGGATACGGTCTGGAATACAGGTCCTCCGGATCTGCCTCCGGCATGGATGGCCAGTAAAAATCCCCTTTTTTCAGTGGTTCATGGATATCACTGTCAAACGTTTTTCCATTTCCGAGGAAAAACCAGTGTTCCGCACGGTGGGAAGATGTACAGAAATGAATTCCCCGCTTTTTTGCTTCCTCTTTCAGTTCCCCGAGAACATCCCGTTTCGGTCCCATGTCGACCGCGTTCCAATCGGAAAGATCACTCCGGTACATCTGAAATCCATCATGATGTTCCGCTACCGGAAACACATAACCGGCTCCTGCCGCCTGAAACAGTTCCATCCACTCCGCCGGGCAAAAATGTTCAGCCCGAAACATCGGAATAAAATCCTTATACCCGAAGTTCTTCTGCAATCCATAAGTTTTTCTGTGATGCTCATATGCCGGCATTCCTTCTTTGTACATGTTGCGCGGATACCACTCATTGGAATTTGCCGGAACACTGTAAACACCCCAGTGTATAAAAATACCGAGTTTTTCTTTCGCCAGCCACTGCGGCATCTGCGCTTCACACAGCGATGCCCATGAAGCCTCATAAGGTCCCCTAGCAATCTTTTCTTCTACCTTCTGTAAAATTTCCTTTTCCCGTTGTGCAATTCTCATCCATCATTCTCCTTAACCGTTCGATTGCCGGATAATTATTGGGATTGATCTGCTCTTTCGATGGGAGTTCATCCATACGGAAAAAACAAAGTTTTTCTACTTCCTCCTGCTGGCAGATGATCTGTCCGGAAAATTTCCGGCATAAAAAGATCTCTTCTGCGGCATAAATTTCATCCCCGTTTGGATAGACATAATGTACTTCTTCTCCGGAGACATTCATAAAGTGTTCGAGGTTTCCGCAGATCAGTCCTGTTTCCTCCTGTACTTCCCGTCTGGCACAGTCTTCAAAGCTGTCCCCGAGTTCCATAGAACCCCCGGGATATCCCCATAACCCGTTGTCTGCACGTTTCTGCAGAAGCAACTCCCTTTTTTCATTCAAAAGCAGCACTCCTGCACAGGTCATAATCAACGGCCGATGACCTACCTGTTTTCTCAATTCCAATATATATCCCATATGTTTTGTTCTCTCTTTCTTTTTTCTGTCTCCATCATAGCATGGGAAAAGAAAAAAGAAAACCGCGCATCTTTTCAGATGCACGGCATTTGCTGCTTATATCGTAATATCCTGTGTCAACTGGATATCCTGCAGGGAGCTTCCGACATAAATGCGGTAATCCCCATGTTTTAATCTCCATGTTCCGGCAGCTTCATCATAATGCATGAAATCTTCCATCGTGATTTTCAAAAGCACGGTCTTGGTTTCCCTCGGACGAAGACAGATTTTTTCAAATGCCTTCAGTTCCTTCACCGGGTTTTCCGGAGAAACCGTCTTCTCTCCAAGATACAACTGAACCGTCTCTTTTCCCTCCAGTGCTCCTACATTGCGCACCTGAAGCTGTACATCAAATCCATTGGCACGCGCTTTGGACGGAATTTCCTCAATTTTTAAATTATCATAGGTAAAGTCTGTATAAGACAATCCATGTCCGAAACAAAACTGTACCGGAATCCGGTTCTTTTCGTAATAACGGTATCCCACGAAGATGCCTTCTGCATAGGTCTGTGTCAAATGTGCATTCATATGTTTCTTCTCTTCGTCTGTCAGAGGTCTTCCCGGGAAATACGCTTCTTTCCGGAAACATTCCGGAATCTCTTCCGGAAGCGTTTCTGCAAGTTTTCCGGAAGGATTTACTGCACCAAACAATACCTCTGCAAGCGCAGTGCCTCCTTCCATACCGCTGTAACTCATCCAAACAATTGCCTTTGCCCTGTCCGCCCATGGTTTCATGGAAACCGGACTTCCGGCAAGCATTACAATTGTCATATCCGGTCGAACCTCAAGAAGCTCTGTAATCAGCCGGTCCTGTCCGTATGGCAGGGTTAAATCCGCACGGTCCTGTCCTTCCAGATCCTGATCATGATTTAAACCACCCACATAAATGACATGCTTATATTCTTTTGCCAGTTCCACAGCTTCTTTCCGCAGACGTGCACTGTCCTCGGTTTCCTTTGCTGTCTCAGCCGCCGCTTTGCTTGCATCAAGGCTGTCTTCCTGCCAGTTATGATCGCTTTCCTTTTTTGCCGGAATATCATATCCTCTGGCATAACGGACTTCGCAGTTTCCACCGAGAAACTTGCTGATTCCAAGCAGTGGTGTAATCTCATACAAAGCTTTAATCTCCGCACTTCCGCCACCCATAGCCTGTGAAATCACTGCATTCTGCCCAATGACAAGAACTTTATCGATTGCAGGATCAAGCGGAAGTTTCCGGTCTTCATTTTTTAACAGTGTGATCGATTCTCTTGCTACTTTTAAAACTTCAAAACGGTGTTTTGCCGTATTATAACTTCCCGCTTTCCGGTTCTTGTTCTTCTGAACCAGAATTTTCTTTTTTCCATCAGAATCCGGTACTTCTGTCAGTTCAATCATATGCAGGCGTACCATCATCCGCAGAATATTGCGCACTTTTTCGTCCACACAGGCCTCATCTATATTCCCTTTTCGGATTTCGCTGATCAGCGGATTCGCAAGAAAATAGTCATCAAAATCACTGGTTACCGACATTTCGATATCAAGCGGTCCCTCTGCGGTCCCCTTTGTTGTATGTACGGCTCCCCAGTCAGAGATAATGGTTCCGTCAAATCCCCATTCTTTGCGCAGTACGGTTCCCATAATATCTTTGTTTTCACAGACATGTGTTCCGCGGATCAGATTATAAGAGCCCATGATCGACTTTGCACCCGCTTTTTGTACAACCGCCTGAAATGCCGGGAAATAAATTTCACGCATTGTACGCTCATCCGCTTCCACATTTACCCAGAGCCGTTCGGTTTCCTGATTGTTCATTGCAAAATGCTTTACACATGCTGCCACATCAGACGTCTCGATTCCACGAACTATCGGAACGGCAAGTTCACTGGTCAGTCTTGGATCTTCACTGATATATTCAAAATTTCTTCCGCATGCAGGTGTTCTTTTGATATTAATACCCGGAGCAAGAATCACATCTTTGCCTCTTCCGCGTGCTTCTTCTCCCAACACTTTTCCTGCATTGCGTGCAAGTTTGCGGTTCCATGTCATCGCAATCGCATTGTTGCTCGGACAATATGTCACATAATCATCTGGTGTTCCGACCGGCATCCACTGATCATTGACAAACTCGCTGCGCACACCCATCGGTCCATCGGACATCTTTAAAGGGGGAATATGAATTCTTTCCACCCCCGCGGGGCGAAACAGACCCGCACCGTGGATCATGCCGGTTTTCTCTTCCAGTGTCATTTCCTTGATCAGAAGACAGATCCGGTTTTCCAATACTTTATCCATCAATTTTTCCTCTTACCTGATTTTACTGTATACACTCTATGTGGCTCTCACAGTCACGAAGAATGGTGTTTTTATTTTCTTTGGATGCCTTTGCGCCCTTCACATCTAAAATGCCGGTATTAACCAGTTCTACGGTAAACGGCTTTTTGCTGTCGCAGTCGATCACAAGCTTATCCTCTATGCGTTTTACCACAATGGAAGCCACTTTATTCTGATCCATATCGTAGATTTCAGCAGCTGCCTCATCCTGTACATCATATACACGGAATGTCACCTGATCGGCATAATCATACTCTGGTCCCTCTTCGCTGTTTCCAAGCGGAAGTACCGTATTCGGACGTACCATCAGCGGAATCTCCGTATAAGCATATGTGCGGGTATACCAGTCTCCGCCTTCCTGCTGCCTGCCGGTGAAGAAATCGGTCCATATGCCGTTCTCCTTTGGCAGATAGTATTCTCCAATTCCCTCATCGTTAAAGATTGGAGCAACTAGTAAGCTGTCGCCGAGCATATACTGCTTATCCAGATAATTGCACATTTTATCATTTGTGTAAGAAAGAACCATCGCACGCATGCTTGGAATTCCCTCGTTATGTGCTGTCAGCGCGGTCTTCCACAGGTATGGCATCAGACGTGCTTTCAGGCGTACAAAGCTGCGCAGCACATCCACGGCCTCATCGTCATAAGCCCACGGCACACGGTATGATGTACTTCCATGCAGACGGCTGTGAGAAGAAAGCAGACCAAACGCACACCATCTCTTATAGACATCCGCGGTAGAAGTGTTTTCAAATCCGCCGATATCATGGCTCCAGAACCCAAATCCGGAAAGCTGTAAGGATAATCCGCCACGCAGACTTTCTTCCATGGATTCATAATCAGACCAGCAGTCTCCGCCCCAGTGTACCGGGAATTTCTGTCCACCTGCGGTAGCAGATCTCGCAAACAGTACTGCCTCATCTTTTCCTTTCTTTTTCTCAAGAACTTCAAATACAGCTTCATTATATAAATAGGTATAATAATTGTGCATTTTTTCCGGATTTTTCTTGTCATAGTAAACGCAATCGGTTGGAATTCTCTCACCAAAATCTGTCTTGAAACAATCCACACCCATATCAACCAATGCTTCGAGTTTCTTCTGATACCATTTCTTTGCCTCCGGGTTGGTAAAGTCGACGATTGCCATGCCCGGCTGCCACATGTCCCACTGCCATACAGAACCGTCCGGACGCTTCAGGAAATATCCGCCTTCCATGCCCTCGTCAAACATCACGGATTCCTGTGCAATATACGGATTAATCCATACACAGATCTTTAATCCCTTTGCTTTCATACGGGAAAGCATCCCCTCCGGGTCCGGGAATACACGCTCATCCCACAGGAAATCGGTCCAGTGGAAATCTTTCATCCAGAAGCAGTCAAAATGGAATACTTTAAGCGGAATTCCACGATCGAGCATACCATCGATAAAGCTCATAACTGTTTTTTCATCATAGTTTGTCGTAAAGGATGTGGAAAGCCAGAGGCCAAATGTCCAGGCCGGAGGAAGTGCCGGTTTTCCGGTCAGATCCGTATAGCGGCGCAGAACATCCTTCAGATCCGGTCCGTTAAAGAAGAAATAATCCAGACTCTCTCCCGGCACAGAAAATTCTACTTTTGTGACCGCTTCCGTTGCCACTTCAAATGATACTTTCTCGGTATGGTTGACAAACACACCATATCCCTTGTTTGAAATATAAAACGGAATATTTTTATAAGACTGATCGGTGGAGGTACCGCCATCTTCATTCCAGATATCTATGGACTGACCGTTTCTGGTAAATGCGGCAAAGCGCTCACCAAGACCGTAGATCAGCTCTCCCACACCTAAAGAAAGCTGCTGTCTCATATAGGCATCCTTATCTGCGCTCTTTACATAAGCATCACCCTTCCAGTCCGTCTTCATATAGGCAAGATCACGCCATGCACTGGTACTGAGCTTCTTATCCCCGTTATAGTAAGTCATGGACCAGTTCTCTTTGGTAATAACCAGTTTTGCATTTCCGCTTTTTACAACAATCTTCTCATCATCTTCGGTGGCATCAATTGCTGTCTGTTTGGGAAGATTTAATGCAAACTGTGGTCCATCCTGAATTGCGCCCTTATAATGATACGTCTTTACACGGATTACTTCCGGCATCGGAGTGGTAATTTCAACCGTAAGATTGATTCCGCCCAATGTATCTCCTCTGTGATTAATCTTATGTGTCGGTGCACAGAGCACTACTTTATCTTTTTCAATTTTTGTAAAATAAACTTCTGCCGGTGAAAAGCAGGCGCAGCCTTCTTTCTGCAGCCAGCATCCATTACTGAATTTCATATCTTATTTTCCTCTCTTTCCCTTCGCCATACGAATGTTTTATTTTCCCTTATCCACACTATACAAAATTTATCCGTGCTTTCCTACTAGAAATTTTAGACGTAATTTACTATAATATTTATAGAATTTGCCAGACGGTATTATCCCTTAATTTTATAACAAAGGATATTTTATGAAACTACATATTAATAAAATACATGATACACATTCTGTCAGAAGTCAGCTGCTTCGTATTTTTCTGCTGGCAGGCATGTTTCCGCTTCTGGTAATCGGCATCTTTTCCATTGCCAGCGTGCGAAAACAGATGCTTGCCCGCTATGAATCTCTGGAGAAGGCAGATGGCCTGCGTGTTGCCTCCTCCTTAAACGACATCACAACTACCATATATTCATCTTCCGATACCCTGCTTAACAGTAATCAGTGTCTGAGTCTGTTTGCGGCAGAATCACTGGATTCCGGTATCGAGGAACAGCTTACGGCTCTGGAGCGGGCACTCCAGACTTATTTTGAGAATACAGCAGCCGTTGCCCGCATTCAGATTTATACCAACAATCCAAACCTTCAAAATTCCGAGCATATTCATTATCAGCAGAATTTTGTCCTGGACGAATGGCGCAAAACCCTGGGAAATAACTGGAGTACATGGGCTTCCCTGCAGCGATACACGGCAATCGTCCGGCAGCCTTACCGTGAACTGACACTGATCCGGCGGATCGGTGTTGCCTCCAGTAAATATCAGGCATTTCTGGTTGTCGGTCTGGACCGCAATACCATTAAAAATCATCTGGAGCAGTCCAGCAATGAAACAACCATCAGTCTGGACGGAACCCAGATCATCTATGCCACAGACTCTGTTCTGATCGGCAAAGACATGGAGTTTCCCGATGATTTTTCCGGCTATATTTACCGCTACACCGGTCCGAAAGAAATCGGAAACCAGATGCGTCTGGTCAACTATGTAACTCTGCAGTCCTACAAATCCAACAATTTGTTTTATGTGCGGACCGTGGACCCGGATGCCTTAAAAACAATCAATCATACCGTTGCCGTATTTGTCCTGATTCTGGTACTTGCCCTGCTTGTACCATTGATTCTGATGATCTGTTTTTCGGACTATTTCAGCACAAGGATTACAACCCTGAAATCAGCAATGCACCGTGCCAGCCTCGGCGATTACAATATCATCGAACAATTCCGCGGTGATGATGAGTTAAGCGATACCTTTAAAGACCTCAAACTGACCGTGGATGCGATTCACGATAAGGAAGCGCAGTTTTATGAAGCACGGATCCGGGAACAGCAACTGGTCAACCGGCAGCAGCAAATGGAATTTGAAATGCTTGCCAGTCAGATCAATCCGCATTTCTTGTATAACACTCTGGAAACGATCCGGATGCAGGCACTCTCCTGTGGCAACCGGAATGTAGCAACTTCCATTAAACTGCTTGGAAAATCCATGCGTTACGTGCTCGATAATACCGGCACAAGTTTCACCACACTGACCAAAGAGCTCGAATATATCAAAACGTATCTCTCCATTCAGCAGCTCCGCTTTGGGGACCGCGTAAATTACACCCTTCAGGTGGACGAAGATCTCGACACCAACAGTTGCAAGATTCTTCCGCTGCTCCTGCAACCTGTGGTAGAAAATGCAATTCTTCACGGACTTGAGAGCAAAACGGAAGACGGTATGATCACCATCCAGATTGCTTCTGCGGACGCAACCCTGCTGATCACGATCAAAGATAACGGACAGGGAATGACAAACGAAGAACTCGACGCACTGCGGGATCGAATCAGAAACCACCCTTCCTCCGATACCCACAGCATCGGTCTTTACAACATCAATCAGAGAATTTCCCTGTTCTACGGGGAAGGATATTATATGGAGATTGACAGCGCAATCGGAGCCGGTACGACCGTCCGGCTGAAAATACCAAAAACAATTTAGGAAACAGGATGAAAAACATGGCAAACAAAATTATCAACGTACTTATTGTAGATGATGAACAAATTGTAAGAGAGGGACTCCGCTATATCATTGACTGGAACACCCTGGGATTTTGTATCTGCGGGGAAGCCGCCAACGGAGAAGATGCCCTGGAAATGATCCGCCAGTACCGCCCGGGACTGGTTCTTCTCGATATCCGGATGTCCGGAATGCTTGGCACGGAACTGATGGAAAAAGCGCGCAGTGAAGGATTTTCCGGTGCATTTATTATCTTAAGCGGTTACTCGGATTTTAAGTACGCACAGACGGCACTGCAATTTGGTGCCTCCTACTATCTGACCAAACCGATTGATGAAGATGAGCTGGAAAAAGCAGTACAGGACGTCCACGAAAAAATTGAATTTCAGCTAAACAGCGAGACATCCCGCAACCAGTACCTGAAAAAAGCAAAAACCACCGTACTATACGATCTGCTGACCGGAAATGATTTTAACCCGTCCATTGATTATCAGGAATTAGGGCTCTCCTATCCGATCTATCAGGTGCTGATTTACGAAAGCTATATGCCATATTTTCGTTCCTACAGTTTCAGTGATCTGCTGCGTGTCACCAACAAAGACAACAATTCCTTTGAGCATGTCAATATCGACAATCATGACATTATATTACTCAAAGGCAATTTTGCACTGGAACGGTTAAATGCCTGTCTGCACCACTATGACAAGGGAACGCAGAAAGGATCTCCGCTGGATACGATCTTTCTAATCTACGGACCGACGGTTTCTTCCCTTTCACAGATTCACGAATCTTACGAGCTGTGCCAGCGGCTGTTGTCCCGGCGTTTCTTCTGCGGAGAAAACCAGCATGTTCTCTCCTATGAGGAACTGCCGGCAGAAAATTCCGCCTCCGCAAGTCTGGACGCAGAAAAAACAAGACATTACAGCGCGTTACTTACCGATTACATTAAAACCTGTAATCAGCGCCGGATTTCCGAAGTTCTCGAAGATCTGCGACAGTTTCTTTTTAATAGTAACTGTGATGTATCGAGTATCAAATATTTTCTGGCAGATATTTTTCTGGAGATCAAACAGGCGATCACACACACGTACAGCAACACCAGTATCCCGTTTGTACATAATGCGGCGATCATAGAACTCATTGAAAATAAATACTATCTGTACGAGATTCTATTGTATTTTAACGAACAGTTCGATATGATCATGCGCGCGATCGGAAGCAATTCCTCGGCAAGTGTGTTCGATGATATTTTAAATTACATCAATCACAATTATGCCAGCCAGCTGAAATTAGAGACTCTGGCCCCACTGTTTGGTTACAACAGTTCCTACCTCGGAAAACTGTTTACCCAGAAAATGGGTGTTCGTTTCAATACCTATCTGGATCAGGTACGCATTGAAAAAGCAACCGAGCTGCTTGATCAGACAGATATGAAGATTTATGAAATTGCGGCAAGTGTCGGATATAAAAATGTTGATTATTTTCACCAGAAATTTAAAGCGAGCAAAAATATCAGCCCTGCGGAATACCGTAAAAATCAGGATCATTGATTATAAGCAAAAGAAAGCCGGGTGCATCACGCACCCGGCTTTTGTTAAGGGTTTTATCTGATTTTATCCAATTACTTAGATTCGCTTAATACATCATTGATGCACTTTACTTTATCTTCATAATCTTTCTTATCTACTTCAAATACCTGATCGTATCCAAGACCCTTTACGGTATCCTGCATATCTTTTAAGATCTTGTTGAACTCAGCTTCATTCTTTGCAAATACCATCTGCCATGAATCTGCAACGATTGTCTGCTTGCACTGCTCTTTGATGGTACTGATATCGGTAGAGTACTCCGGTGTGGAATAGTTTGTTCCTGGAAGAACTAACAGATTACTGGTTTTCTCAAAGTGTTCGATCTCTGTGGTATCTCCATCATTATGTGCTGACCAGTCTTCTTTTAACTTGGTAGAAGTCTTCTCAAGATAATCATCCCATCTCTGATAGTTGTAGCAGATACCGGTATCCGGATCTGTATCAACGATACCATTTGCCTTAAAGTTCAATGCAGATACACCATCTTTCCATGTTCCGCTGCCCCATTCATCCGGCACTTTCAGGCTCTCGTCAATATCAACAAATGCCTTTACACCGAAATCTGTAAGTACAGGCTTACCATCTTTCATTTCCCATGTCAGGCCTTCCGGTCCACAGTTACCACCACTCTGTGCAGAAGAAGCTTCAATTCCTTCCGGAGAGTATAACCAGTTGATAAAATCAACCATTCTCTGTGGGTCTTTTGTCTGGCTGCCGACCATGATACCAACACTCATCTTACCATCCGGCATAGAACCGTAAGACAGGCACTTCATATCCTTAATTGTCGCAGAGGCAAATCCCTTACCTTCCGAAGTATTCTCTGTTGTGTTGTATACACCGGCACCAAGCCATGGCCAGAAGCTGTATAATACATCACCATTACGGAACTTTGTCTGTAACGTATCGAAATTCTGTGTGGTAGACTCCGGATCAATAAGTCCTTTCTGATTTGCTTCAAACAGGAACTTCAATGCACGTACATACATGCTATCGCTGTCAATTACACTCTGGATTTCAGATCCGTCTACTTTGCCGAGTGCAAATCCAAGGTTCTCATATCCGTACAGAGCACAGAAAGCACCTGCATTCTGCATGGTATCTCCATCCCAGTCTTTGAAGAGAGAAAGCGCATAGACATCTTTTCCGTCTTTGCTGGTTCCCTTTGCCTTTTCCTGCATCTGTTCCAGAACCGGAATCATATCTTCCAGTGTATCCATTTCCGGATATCCAACTTCTCCGTACACATCCCAGCGAAGAGATGGTGCATTGGTTGGCTCAGATGCCTCACAAGGCTCAGTTGCCGGCTGATTGGAAATTTCACTCGGTACTGCCCATACTCCATCCGTTCCGGAAAGTTTACTTGCGATATTGATTGCATCCATACGATCCTGTAAATATTTCTCATCCTTAATATAATCACTCATATCAAGGACAAGTCCTGCGGTCACCATATCTTTCAAACGACTGGAATCCAGATTTGTGATAATTAAGTCACCAAGATTACCGTTTGCAGAACGTGTCTGATATAAAGTATCTCCACCACCTGCCACGTTTGGTGCAATAATGTTCAATTTGATATTGAACTTATCTTTGATCAGTTTTGCAAACCATCCGGTCTGCTCACCCTGGAAGTTTGCCTGACTGTCGAATACATCAATCGTCAGCTCCTTGGCATATTTTCCATTGGATGACTTGCCCCCCTGTGTGGAATCACTGTCTGAGCTTTTTCCGCAGCCTGCTACGGTTCCGGCGAGCATCGTTGCAGCGAGTGCCAGTGCAAGCGCACGCTGTACATTCTTTTTCTTCATTGTAAATCCTCCTCTATAATATTTTACATGAATGTATGTAAAAGAAACAAGTGTTTCTTTTAGCCTTTCACTGATCCGATCATAATACCTTTGACAAAGGATTTCTGGAAAATCGGATATACGAACAGAATCGGCAGTACAACGATAACGGAAATCGTCATACGGATGGATGTCGGTGTCTGCTGGGTTGCCAGGTTCGCAACGGCAGATACATTTCCACCGGACTGCTGTACCATGGTTGCCAGTGAACTTGCCTGATTCAGGTAAGTATAAAGTAAATACTGTAAGGAATATAACTTCTGGTCTGTAATATAAATCAACGTATCCTGGAAGGAGTTCCACTGTCCTACTGCGGACCAGATGGCGATGGTTGCCATAATCGGTTTACAGGTTGGAAGAATGACTTTTGCGAATACGGTCATGGTTCCGGCTCCATCGATCTCTGCCGCCTCCTGCAATGCAGGCGGAATGGATTCTACATAAGTCTTTGCCATAATGATGTTGAACGGCTGTACAATTGCCGGGATGATGTATACCCAGAAACTGTTGGTCAGATGTAAGGTCTTCATGGTCATGTACATTGGGATCAGACCTGCGTTAAAGTACATGGTAATTACCATAAAACGATACCACAGTTTTCTGTGCCACATCCGCTGCTGGGTAAACATGAATCCCAGATAAACGGAAGCAAGTACCGTACAGATTGTACCGATCACAGTTCTTCCAAGGGATACCATTGCTGCGGTTCCAAGACCATTCAGCTGGAATACTTTTACATAGTTCTCAAGCTGAAAACCATGCGGCAGAAAATTTACTTTACCACTTGCACTCAGATCGTTTGCACTGATCGAGTTGATGATCAGATAGTAAAAAGGATAAGCACAAATGATAGCAAAGATAGCAAAAATCAGAATATTGATTACCTGAAATGTGCGGTCTCCTTTACTTGTTTTAATCTTCATTGCTTTTTCCTCCTATTAAATCATGCTCTCGCCACGTGTCTTCTTCGAAACGAAGTTTACAATTGCAAGAAGTGTTACGCTGACGATACTCTTTAAGATACCAATTGCCGTTGCAAGGGATAAACTTCGTCCGGTCATACCAATGTTGTATACATACAGATCAAGTACCTGAATTGTTGATTTGTTAAATGCATTCTGGAACACAAAGTACTGATCCATACCATTGTTCAGGAAGTTTGCTACCGAAAGCATTAACATTACGAAGTATGTAGGCATAATGGATGGAATCGTGATGTTTTTGATAATCTGGAAACGTCCGGCTCCGTCCACCTTTGCCGCATCATACATTTCCTGATCGATTCCTGCGATTGCTGCCAGATACATAATTGCGCCCCATCCAAGGCCTTTCCATGTACTCCAGAGAATCATCTGCAGCCATACATGCCTGCCACTGTCGAGAATCTTTAACGGTTCTGAGATTACGCCAAGGTTCTGCATCACTGTGTTGAACATACCTGTGGTAGAAAACAGACAGAAAGCAATGGAGTAAACCAGTGTCCAGCTGATGAAGTTTGGCAGTGTAGTCAGTGTCTGTACCAGATTCTTAAACCATTTGCATTTGATCTCGTTTAAGAATACGGCAAACAGTACCGGGAGAAATGAAGTTGCAATACCGAGTAAACTCATTGCAAATGTGTTCTTCATTACCTGAATCAGCTGCATTACCTGCGTCTTGTTACTAAACAGTGTCTTAAACCATTTCAATCCTACGAACTGACACTGGGAAAGTTTCAGCGGTGCTTTGTAATCATAGAGTGCGTAGATCCAGCCATGCAGCGGAAAGTACGAAAACAAAAAGCACAAAATGAGAAATGGGAGAATCATAAGGAATAACTTCATTCCCTGACTCTTTTTCTTTTTGGTCGTCATAATAGTTCCTCCTTCTCGTAACCGTTTTATGGTTCACCGATGTTTTATGTTGTTATTCTATCATCAGGAAATATTTCCTCCTACCGGAAGAATTCAAGGAGAGTTCCCAGAATTTTTAGATGTTCATAGATTTTTTACGATATATCAGATTTTTATGGTAATTTTTCTGGAATTTTTCATGTATTTGCCCGGGCACAATTCAAAATATGAAAAAAAGAGATGCTCTTACCGCATCTCCCTTCCCATATTTACCGGATTTTTTTTATAAAGTTTCGTTGAAAAAACGAAGCATATGTTCGCTCCATGCTTTGGCCGAAGTAGCATATCCTAACCCGATGCCGTGATCTCCCGTCGGAAAAGTCTCGCACAGATGCTTCACTCCTGCTTTCGTAAGTGCCGCGTCCAACCGGGTCGTATTGCTGGCCGGAACACAGCCGTCATCGAGATTCGCATAAGCGTATGTTGGCGGATATCCGGTCAGATCATGAAGTTCTACAGACAGTTTTTTCTGAAGATCCGACTTCCCGCCTGTATTATAGCGACAGCTTCCCTCATGATATTCCGAGGTAAAACTGATCACCGGGTACAACAGTCCTACCCCGTCCGGCCGCGCAGAAATCCTTCCATATAGTTTTTCCAGCTCCGGATGCACACAAAAAATTTCTGTTTTCAGTTCTTCATGCAGCATTGCCGTGCTTGCGCACAAATGCCCACCGGCAGAAGCTCCCACCACAAGAATACGATTTTCGTCAATTCCATACTGCCGTGCATGTGCACGTACATGCATAATAGCCAGTGCCAAATCCATCTGACACTGCGGATAGGTATTGGGCTGAATGCGATAGCTTAAAATAAATGCTTTATAGCCTCCGTCACGCTCCATGCGCTGTGCAAGCTGCACACCTTCCGAATAATAAGAAAGCATCTCATATCCGCCTCCCGGACAGAAAATAACTGCCGGACGCTTCTTTTCCTGTCTTCGTTCTTTGCAAACAGCGGCAGACGGATACGGTGGAACGGATGCACAGTCATCAAAATGCATAAATGCCTGCTGATCCACATCCGGATTTCCCGTAAACAGCCATACACCCTCTTCGTCATTTTGATCCTCTTTTGGAATCCACCCCTCTTTTTGCGTATGCCAGAGAGGTACAAACAGAAATTTTTGTTTCTCTGCGGTCTCCATCAGCATATTGGCACAGTTTACCAGTGGCTGGGACCAGAATGCTTCGCCCCACTCCATGTGCACCCTGTCATGGATCTGTTCCATCGTTTCTTCCTCATGCCCCTGCAGCAATATGCTCCAACAGGTCGGAAACAGATCTCCCAATGCCGTATCCACCGGTTTTGTTGTTTTTATTTCTTTCCATGTCGATTTCATTGAAAACATATAGTTTCACTCCCTGCCAAAAACCATATCATAAATCACATCCGTAATTTCAGAATTGTCCAGCAAAATACCTGTTATAAAAAGTCACGCAGCATACGTTTTCTGCTCGGTGCACCAAGTTTACGCAGTGCCTTTGCCTCAATCTGACGGATACGCTCTCTTGTCACATGAAACATCTGTCCCACTTCTTCCAGCGTGTGCGGCTGATTTCCGTCAAGACCGAACCGCAGTGTGATCACTTCCTGCTCACGATCCGTCAGGTCTTTCATGGCAAGTGAAATCTGCTTATTACGCATCTCCGCAATCGCATTCTCCTCCGGAGATAACGCATTGGAATCCTGCACAAAATCACCCAGATGGGAATCGTCCTCATCCCCTACCGGAGCCTCCATGGAAACCGGATCCTGACTAAAACTCATGATCTCCGTTACACGATCTTCATCTTCGCCAAGCATCTCCGCAATTTCCTTATTGGAAGGTTCTCTTCCCAGCTCCTGTGTCAGGGTACGGCGTGCACGGACAACCTTATTGATTGTCTCCACCATATGTACCGGAACACGGATCGTCTTTGCCTGATCTGCAATTGCACGGGTAATTGCCTGACGGATCCACCATGTCGCATATGTGGAAAACTTAAATCCTTTTTCGTACTCAAACTTATCGACTGCTTTCATCAGGCCGATATTCCCCTCCTGAATCAGATCCAGAAGCGGCAATCCCCTGCCGACATACTTCTTGGCAATACTTACTACCAGTCTGAGATTGGCTTCAATCAGTTCCTTCTTGGCTTCCGGATCACCCTCACTGATCCGCTTGGCAATCTTTTGCTCTTCTTCCATGGTAAGCAGACGCACCTGTCCGATCGTCTTTAAATACTGACGTACCGGATCCGTGATATCCGCCCCTTCCATAACCGAGAGATCTTCCTCGATATTTTCCTCGGAATCTTCCTCAATATCATCATCAATATCCAAAAGAATCTTACTTTCTTCCAGTTCTTCGTCATCCACCTCATCCGGTTCTTTCTCCTTTGCAGACAAAGAAACCGTCTGCTCCATGTCATTTTTTGAGCGAAGGACTTCGATCTTGTTATCTTCTAAAACTTTTAAAATGTTGTCAAACTGCTCAGAGGAAATCTCTACCCCTGAAAATGTATCCAGGATTTTGCTGTATGCGATCTTATCCTGATTCTTTTTGCCCTGTTCGATCAGGCCTGCTACCATTTGAATAATAGAACGTTTATCTTCTGTCACGAAAAATACTCCTTATCAATAAATTCCCCTATTTTATTTTATATCTTCTTTTAGGTTCTAAAACATTTTACCACAATTCAAAAATAATTCCACACCTTTTTTCGTATTTATGTTCATTATTTGATACACCTTTGCATTTTCCAGAACCACTTCGTCCATCTAATCCTCAAATTCCTTATCTTCATCATACCAGAAGATAATGCGACGCTGATAAAACTCTGGCAAAGGTGCAGCAAATCTGCGGTTCAAGTCTTGTATTATTTTGTCTGTATCCATGCTGCTCCTCCTACCTTATAACTGTCCAATTAGCTTTTCGCTTTGTTCCGCTCTGTACCAATATACCTTTTTCCTGTAAAGAAACAAACATTCGAGAAACCGTTCTTTTCGACACGCCTATCTCTTCTGCATAATATGCCTGTGTTGCAGATGGATTTTTCTCTATAATCTGCAACAATTTTTCTATCTGTGCCTGTTCCTTATTAAGTGGCACTTCAACACCATTAGTTCCATTTCCGGCATCATTAACGTCATAATCAACGCCATTAACGCCATCTTTAGTGTCATTGGCGTTAATCATGGCGTTATTTGTATCAACCTGACCTCGATAAATATTGATACGCAAATCAACTTCGCCACCAATAAACTCCGGCTCCCGCAGTCCGGCAGCTTTTACTTTATCAATAATTCTCGGAATACCGCTTCCCCAATGCTCAATCAGGTTCATATAAGCAAACGCATGGGCAAGGGCTTCATTTCTGATTTTGGAATAGCCTTCTTTCATACGCTCCATCGTTTGCCCCATTGGCATTTTCCCTGGAGAAATGATTTCCAATCGGTTGTCATATACCGCAACCTGTATCGTACCATGATCCAGATAACTACGATGTACCATGGCATTGATAATCAACTCACGAATGGCATCCATTTTCTTGAACACATCTTCCTTGTCAAAGCCAACAACCTCTCTGGTTTTATCGGCAATTCCGAAAATAATTTTTCCTCCGATTCCATTTGCAAAGGCAACCATAAACTTCTATTCCATTTAAGAATGCACTTCTCTTTCTTCATTATAATGCACATTGATTTATTTGGAAATGACTAAATATAAAAGCCTTTTTTTATTTTTTAGGAATTTGAGGGACTTAGTAGCCGCCCTGTGGTCTTTCTGCCAGACCCCCTCCCCCAAATACAAATAAATAAGCAGAATCATTTGTGATCCTGCTCATCATTCATTTATCTTTCTTTTAATTCCCTCTTGTATTTATAATAGGTGTTCCTTGCAAGTCCTATCATTCTCATGCATTCAACATCTGACAATTGCCCATCAAAATCTTTACTATATTTTCTGATCTGCTTCTTTGCTTCAATGGATTTCTTTGTGATCAACTTGGCTCCCGGCTTCTGCCCAATCTGCTTACCATTCAACCGTGCCGTAGCTATCCCCTCTTTGGTTCGCTGATGCAAATCATCTACTTCCTTCTGTGCCTGCTCAAATGCAATCTTAATCTGCTCCTTTGCTAAAGTCATCAGATACTTATTAATTCCATCAAGAATATAATCAACATTCGTCCCTGTCAATGACACATTATTCTGTAACGCGCTTTTGTAAGTGGCGGTATTTATATGCGGTTCTTTAAGAAAGACAAGCTCTACTCCCTTAGTATACAATTCCTCATACAATGCGAATCCTTCATCTGAATCTCTACTCATTCTTGATACAGAATCAAATACAATCGTGTCTCCAGCTTTTATCCTTTTATATAGTTTATTCCATTCCGGACGCTTCAATGTCGTACCGCTATAAGCTTCCGTTACAATAACCGCCGTATTATATTCAGCCCTAATGTTTCTAATCTGTCTTTCAATACTTTGCTGCTTTGTACTGATTCTGCAATAACCATATATACACATACTCACCGCTCCTTACAGTATCGTTTTTGTCGTTCGTTAGATTTAATACTGTTATTACATGTCCTATTATTGTTGTTGTCAACAAGTTTTAATACTATTCCCGCGAACGTTTCTTTTGATACTAAAATATACACTCCAATACACTCCAAAACATTTTGCCCTGATTGCAATACTTACATAGATATGATAAAATACAAACTATGGAACAATTGTGTTGCAGGGTGGCTGACCTCTATTTTATTTTACATAGGATGGGGGTGGTGCTGATGAACAAGAGATTTGATTTTAAAGACCTCATGACCTTTGGTCTGTTCATTCTTGCATTACTGACATTCGTATTTACGTTTATCAGATAGTGTTTTAAAGCATAGAAAAACCACCCCAACTTTGACCGAGTAACTAGGGTGGATTTTTCTAACCATTGTTTATGAGGACAACCACTTGTGGGCAATTGTTCCTCTTTTGTTTTACTATAACACGTTCCATATGGAATTTCAAGCATCAATATAATTTGGTTTATATTTTAATTGGAATCTTTCATGATTGGCGCCATGAAAAAATGAAAAAGGCATTGCATGATTCAGCCCTGGCAGAATTAAAGAAATCTAAGAGCTTGCGCATCCACCGGACTGTGAAGCGGAACAAAGAAATTATCAAAGAACTCTTCGATATTGGATTTGGACTTTATGAGAAAGGTGCAAAATGCAATTACCAGCAGGGCGCAGAAAACGCATTCATGTACGGTTATCTTTTAGGTGTGCAATCGCAAAAAGCAAACTCCTAATCAAACAAAAACACAAACGTTACATAAAAGCGTATGGGGGTGTCGGGTATATTCGACGCCCTCTTTTTATACCCTAAATTCATCCAACAATTTATGTGCTACCTCATGTGTGCTACCTGTGCGCTACGTGTGTCCTACGTGGCAAAATTTAAGGCTATCGCGGAACATTGTAAACCACGATAGCCCTTGATTTTACTGTGTTTCTTAGAACTTACCAGCCTTTGCAGCTTCCTCAACGGATACTGCAACAGCAACAGTAGCACCAACCATTGGGTTATTACCCATTCCGATCAGACCCATCATCTCAACGTGAGCCGGTACGGAAGAAGATCCAGCGAACTGTGCATCAGAGTGCATACGTCCCATAGTATCTGTCATACCATAAGAAGCAGGACCTGCTGCCA
>OJOV01000473.1_pt1 | contig 43814 bp, 26 predicted proteins | sample 1598281 | NCBI WGS metagenome assembly OJOV01 (sample SAMN03922469, study PRJEB24848) | human gut metagenome | isolation source: stool sample | host: Homo sapiens | place: Germany | collected 2010-11
CAGCCTTCCAGTGTAGTTGCTTGATTTTTTTACCCACAACTATGCACGAAGAGCCCGAAAAATTTCGATATCCGGATGGTTTGGAAAGAACAAGCCCGAGCAAGCTTTCCGGTGTCGGCAGCTGCTTATGACTGCCGTTATGTTTATCTAATCATATATCTAATTGTTATCTCATCACAAGATATTTAAATACTTGTATTAAACAGTTTTGTATGTTGATATAATGTAATAAATATATTGTGATTATCTAATCATAATGTTGTGATTAGATCATGATTATATTGTTGGTCTGACGGAAGCTCCGGAAGTTGCTCCTTTGGATTTGAAGTTTGGTTCTGATATGCGTCGGGAAGGTCTGAATACTGAATTTAAGCGGCATTATGTCGATGACATCAAGGCAACGGTTATCGCGTTTGCCAACACGCAAGGAGGATATCTGTATGTCGGTATCGAGGATGACGGGACTGCCTGCGGAGTCTCGGATCCTGACGGTGCCGTTCTTCAGATTCAGAATGCACTGCGGGATTCGATCACGCCGGACGTGATGGCGTGCGTCAATTGCCGCGGTGAAGAAATTGACGGCAAAGATGTTGTTGTCGTTGAGGTCAAACAAGGAAGTCAGAGACCTTACTTTCTCAGGGGCAAGGGACTGCGTCCGGAAGGTGTCTTTGTCAGGCAGGGACCGTCAACTGTTCCGGCAGGCGTCAATGCGATCAGGGAAATGCTGATGGAAACCGCAGGAAGAGTTTTTGAGAAAGAGGTTTCCTTTGAGCAGGAGCTCTCCTTTGATTACACATCGAGATACTTTGCTCAGGCCGCGGTTGCCTTCGGGGATCAGCAGAAAAAAACGCTCGGTCTGGTTAATAAAAACGGGCTTTACACAAATCTTGCGCTGCTTTTATCCGATCAGTGTCCGTATTCCCTGAAAGCCGCGGTTTTTCAGGGAACCGACAAGATGATTTTTCGTGACAGAGCCGAATTTGAAGGCTCCGTTTTGGAGCAGTTTGACAAAGCCTTGGCTTTTTTGGAGAAACACCAGTCAAAGCGTTCTGTTTTTCAGGGCGCGAAAAGAATCGATATACCGGACTATCCGATGATGGCCGTCAGAGAAGGACTCACGAATGCTGTTGTGCACCGGGAGTACGCAAGTACCGGGCCGATTCTGATGAGTATTTTCGCTGACAGACTGGAAATTCTGAATCAGGGCGGATTGCTGCCGAACTTCACAATAGATGAAGTTCTCAGAGGGGTATCTGAGCAACGCAACGAAAAGCTGGCAGCCGTGTTTTACCGCCTGGGACTGCTGGAAGGCTACGGGTCCGGTTACAGCAGAATGCTTTCATCCTATGCCGGCACAGGGAAGAAACCGGAAATTTCCGTCACGCGCTTCAGTTTTATGCTGACTCTGCCCAATGTGAACGGCGGTTTGGGGGGTGTAAGCGGACGAGCGGTTATCCGGGAGCAGCCGCAGCAAGTTGTGCCCGCAGTTTCGCTTGAAGATCTCTCCGAACGGGCAAGAGAGCGGATGCAGAAGGTTCTGCAGCGCTGCCGTCAACAGCCTCAGATAACCCGCGCGGAGGCGCAGGATTTGTTGGGCGTTTCGCAGAGTACGGCGACACTGCTGCTTAACGCCATGGTGCAGCGCGGGCTGCTGGTGTCTGTTGGTTCAGGACCAACGAAGGCCTATCGCCCGACTGGCTTGGCTTAAGTACATGCGACAGTCTGTCGGTGGGGGATGACGGAGATGAATCCCGTCAGCTTTCCCACCGGAAACATACCGGACTGAAGGTTGAGGATCAGTGCGTCTGTAGCGTAAAGATTTCCTGTAGTTCGTTCTTGGAGAGATCTCCGATCCAGTTTTCGCCGGTCTCAACCGTCATCTCTGCCAGGGCCTTCTTGGATTCAATCATCGTGTTGATCTTTTCCTCAAAGGTCTCGGCGGAAATAAAGCGGTAGACGTTCACGGAAGACTTCTGCCCGATACGGTAGGCACGGTCCGTGGCCTGGTTTTCCACGGCCGGGTTCCACCAGAGGTCGTAATGGATGATCGCGGTGGCCGCGGTGAGATTAAGCCCGGTGCCTGCGGCTTTGAGCGACAGGATAAGCACCTTGTCGCTGCGGTTAGTCTGAAAGCTGTCGACAATTGCCTGGCGCTCTTTCTGGGCCACACCCCCGTGAATAAATTTCGGCGTGCTGCCTGTCTTCTCGCCGATCCACTTCTGCAGCAGTTTCCCCATCTCCCGAAACTGCGTGAAGATCAGTACCTTGCGCCCTGCGGCTTCGAGATCCTCGAGAATTCCGAAAAGCCGCTGCATCTTGCCGGAATACTCCGCGGAAGCGTAAGAGCCGTCCTTAGCGTACTGCGCGGGGGCATTGCAGATCTGCTTAAGCTTCATCATGAGCGTGAGAACCATCGCACGGCGCTCCATGGGACTCATGCCGTCGTTAATCTGTTCAAGCGACTTTTTAACGACCTTGTCGTAAAGAAGCGCCTGCTCTTTGGTGAGCGTGCAGTATTCATCGGTCGAAATCTTTTGCGGCAGCTCAGGCGCAATCGCCTTGTCGGTTTTGAGCCTTCGCAGAATAAAGGGCGCCGTGACGCGCTTAAACTGCTCGGCCGTTTCTTCATCGTGCTCGATTTCGATGGGCTGCGCGAAGGTGTTCTTAAAGCCCGTTGCGGAGCCGAGAAGCCCTGAGTTGGTGGCTTCCATGATGGACCAGTATTCCATGAGCCGGTTTTCCACGGGCGTGCCGCTCATCGCAACGACCCCGTCAGCCTTGACGGTACGCACGCTCTTAAAAGTGGAGGTGCGGTAGTTTTTGACGGCCTGGGCTTCATCCAAAATGAGAAGCCGCCAGGCGCGCTCCGCAAGCGTGTTGACGGAAGACCTGAGCGTGCCGTAGGTCGTGAGCACTGCGTGCACCGTCTCTTTTTCACCGGGCAGCGCCCGGCCCGGGCCGTAGTAGACGTGCAGTTTAAGTTTCGGCGCAAAGCGCGCGGTTTCTCTCTGCCAGTTGGTGATAAGTGACGTCGGCACCACAATGAGCGCGGGTTTGCCTTTCAATTCCCTGCGGGTGCGTAAACCTTCAAGAAGCGTAATCACCTGCAGCGTTTTTCCGAGCCCCATGTCGTCCGCAAGGATCGAACCGATCCCGATACGGACATTGCGCATCATCCAGCGGTAGCCCCGTTCCTGATAGGGCCTGAGTGTTGCTTTGACGGTTGTGGGAATGGGTGTGTCGGTTTCTTTAAGCAGCCTCTGAAGCGCCGTGCGCACGGCCTCGGTGAGCTGAACCGGGCTTGAATCCATGTCGCCCGTGAGCGCTGCGCGCAGAATCGCCATTTTGGTGAGGCCCTGCTTTTGCGCCTCGATGCGGTTGCGGATGCGGGTAAGTTCCTTTTCATCCACAAACATAAAGCTGTCGTGAAAGCGTACGACGCGTCCGGCCATGGCTGAAAGCGCTTTGAGTTCTTCGCGCGAAATCGCTTCGCCGCCCACCGCCACCTTCCAGTCAAAATCCAGCAGGTCCATAAGGCCCATAAAGCCCTGCGACACATCTCAGTTTTCCGCAAGGTCAATTTGCATCGTGGCCTGAGGTGCGAGAAGCTTTCTGAGGCTCTTCGGAAGAATCACCTTGACGCCCAGAAGCCTTAACTGCGGAATCGCTTTAAAGAGAAGGGGCGTCAATTCCTGCATCGTCACAAGCGTCGTCTCCGAGCCCTTTCGCAGAAGGTCGGTGAGTTCCGCACAGTGGTTGCTTAACCTTGCGGCCGTGCGCATCGCGTCAAAGCGGACCGGCTTAAAGGCGGGGTCGGCCAAAATGCGCTTCAAAGTGGCATAACCCGCGCCTACCGCGCCTCCGCTGGAGTTTTCGTCCATCGACAAAAACCCGAGCTCAACCGTGAGGGGCTCTTCAGCGGCCTTATCAGTGTCGTGCGCTTCGCTTCCGTGCCAGGGATCGCGCACCGTGAGAACGGGTTTTAAGTGCACGGCAACAGAGGCCGTGCTTTGCGCCAGGGGGCTCAACCACTCGGAAAGCCGCAGGCGCAGCGCCGTGTTTTCGGGGTTTTCGAGCGTATCGGTGTAGTCCGCGGCAAATAGCGCCGTGTTGTCGGGCAGCAGCGTCTCGCCGCGAACCTTTTCAAAGCCCGCGCGCACGAAGCTGTCGATGAAGATCCCCAGAACAATTTCGCCCATGGTGACCGCACTCATCGCGTCCGGGCGCCCGAGGATTTCAAGCCAGGGTTTGTCCACCCGCAGAAAAAGCGTACCAAGTTCCCGGGTGAGCTCCCGGATTTCAGGGGACGTGGTCGCGGGAATCCAGCGCACCGCAAAGCAGCCTTCGGCGGGCTCATAAATCTGCGGCATCGCAGCCTGAACCATCATGAGTTTTGCCGCCAGCACCCAGGCGTCGTAGAAGGCTTCGATTTCCTCGGCTTCGCTGTCAAGTTTCTTCGCGTTTAAAAAGCCCGAGAACATCTCGTGCACGCGCACGGGGCTTCCGTCCGGGCGCATGTCACCGACGCGGCAGGACACAAGTTTCCCGCTTTCGTGGTCAAATTCCTGCCAGTAAAGGGTTTCGGAGGTTCGCACCGCGCCCCAGGTATTGACCGAAATCAGTGCTGCGGGGTGCTCTTCGTCGGACACGAAAACGGGCGGAGTGTGCTCCGAGAGTTTTGTGAGTTGCGCTTTGGCAACCTTGGCCGCTGCCGTGAGCACCTTTCTCACCGTTTCCCGCAAGTTTCCGCCCACGTAGCCCGCGGGCTTTTCTGAGAGGAGCGCGAGCTGCGCGTCCGGTTCAAACGCGGGCGTCTTAAAGGTCAGTGCCGAGAGGCTTCTCAACCAGTCTTCCTTGGTTTCGGCTTCGGTGGGGGCGGACCACGTGTTGTCGTCATCGATGTAAAGATCGGTGATGTTGCTGTCCTGCATCACCGACGCATCAAACGTGCCGGCCGCATCGGACGGATCGGAGCGCTTGAGAATATCGCGCCAGGCGGGAAGTTCCGAATTGAGTGCCCGCCCGATTTCTACGCCTCTTAACGCCAGTTCTTTTGTGAGGTCAATGCCGCGCAGCGCAAAGAGAATGAAGGGATTGGCATCGATCTCCTGGCTCATCTTGTAAATGACCGCCGCGATGTGTTTGCAGGGCACCGCGCTGTCCGGGCGCGAGCACTGCATGTCCATGTCCCGCCAGCTCGCGGGAAACAGGCGGATCCCGATCTTTTCGCATAAGGGGAGGATGTCGGGTGACAGTTCGCGCGCAGAGAGCTTGGCAAGAATGAGGGGCGAGGACGCGACGGCATCAAGCAGCTTTTCGCGCTGCTCGCGGGAGATTTCAGGGAGCTTCAGAGTTACCGTATAAAACGGATCGTAGTGCCCGATAACGCGCGCCTTGACGGCGTGCTGTTCAAAGTCAAGCCGGAAGGATTTGACTTTGCCGGTGTTGGCGTAGGTTTTGCCGCGGGGGATGCGGTTGGCGTAGTCGATGTGCGTGAGGGCGTTGAGCCACTGCTCGCCCCACCAAGTGGTGCCGTATTCGGTGCGTGCCATGAGTCGGGAACCGGTTGTCGAAAGAAGAGGGCTGCACGGGGAAAAGCCGTGCAGGAGAAAGGGAAAGTCGGGGGTATTGTAAGGGGACGGTGGGATGCACGGGAATAAAAACCATGTGCACGGCAGACGGGGCGGACAGACTCGTTTGCGGTAAGAAGAGAAACGGGGCAAGTACGGGAGTTCCAGGCTTCAGGCTGAGGCACCTTGCGCGAAACAAATTTGAGATTAGTTCGGTGGAAATCGGCAGCGATGGTGCGCATGTATAACCCGCCGCATCTGGGAAGTATTCTTAAGAAAGGGCCGGAGGCGTCTTGGCATCAGTGCGGGCGAGTTTTCCCGACACATCGGTGGCGTTTCAGCCAACATAATCAACACAGCAGACCGTATTCTTCAGGATGAAAACCTTGTTACGTCTGATTGGCGGTGCGGATTTCGGCGGCCGGCAAAGGGTAGATGCTCACGGACGACCTTTGCCCGATACGGTAGGCGCGATCCGTGTCCTGATTTTCGACGGCCGAGTTCCGCCAGAGGTCGTAATGGATGATGGCGGTTCGGCTGGACGAAGAAGAGGGTTTGTCAGAGATATCGCGGCGTCTGGGGCTTCCCTCTGAGGATGCTTTTCAGATCTTTACCGGCAGCTTTACGCAAGCGGTCGGCTTTCCTTTTCCGGTGCGCCCTTCTAAGGATAATGTCTGGGCTGAGCCTTTCGTTTCAGAAGCTCGAATGGATACGTTTGCCCGGTGCAGGAGCGGATAAAACCGTTTATTGCCCGAGTCGGGAGAGTTGCCGAAGCAACTTTTTAAGAACAAAATCGGCGAAAGCTCACTTGACATTCACCGGAAATGTTGCCCGAGTTAAGGTCTGAGTGCAGGTCGGCCGCGTGATGATCGGCGGGCGGGAAAATAGGTCCCGCATGAAAAGGACTGTGTCGCTAAGATTGATCTGTCAGTCTTTGTTCCCGGAGCGTCATTCATGACAGAGTCCCGTGTGTCAGAAAAACCGGTCATCAGTGCCGATACGTTGAAACGCATTCTTGCGTTTCGTGATGACCGCAACTGGAAGCAGTTTCACAACCCCAAGGACCTCGCGATCTCCGTGAGCCTTGAAGCCGCCGAGCTTCTCGAATGCTTTCAGTGGTCTGGAGCCGATACTGAGGTCAGTGCAAAGAAAGAAGCAATGAAGGAGGAGTTAAGCGACGTTGTCATCTACGCACTGCTCCTTGCGGACCGTCTCGGTATCGACATTGATGCCGCCGTACGGGAAAAGATTGCCGTCAACGATGCAAAGTATCCCGTCAAAGAAAGCTACGGGTCTTCCGCCAAATACAACGAACTCAAAAAGGCCGTTCGCTCATGACGATCGTTTATCAGAAAACTCTCGCTGAATTTTATGAAGATCAGGCCGCAGGCATTGTCGCCGACATGCTCGCAGGCGCCGGTCATGAGTCCTCCTCGCGCGGTTCGGCACAGTACCGTGCCTGGGAAAACTCGCTGGTTTTCATGGAAAGCATGCTTAAAGGCGCCAAGGTCTCGGGTGACTGCGGCGTGCTTATTGAATACCGGTTGCCTTCGACAAGCCGGCGGGTGGACTTCATCGTGACAGGACACGATGTGAAGGGCGATCCCAACTTCGTCATCATTGAACTCAAACAGTGGTCGTGGGCGGATGTGGTGCGGGAAAAACCGGGCATTGTGGTTGCCAACGTCGCGGGCAGCCGCAACGAAGAAACGAACCATCCGTGTTATCAGGCGTGGTCTTACAAGGTTTTTCTCGAAAATATGCTCAATACGGTCGAGGAACACCACCTGCAGGCGCATGCCTGCGCATACATGCACAATTACCCGTACAAAGGCTTTGAGGTTGATCCCTTGGCGGCCGACCACAATCATGAACTTGTGCGTGACACACCGCTTTTCGGCCAGTATGACCGCAGGGAGCTCGGCGACTTCGTTTCGCAGTACGTGGGGCGCGGTGACGGCGAAGCGATCATGGAGCTTCTGGCCGACGGCAAAATCGTCCCGGGTAAGGGCCTTGTGGACGCGGTAAGCGGCATGTTTGATGAGGTGAGTCCCCGCTCCTTTACGCTTATTGATGAGCAGAAACTCGCTTACGAAACCGTGATGGACGCGGTGCGTACAACGCCCGTCAACGACAAGCACTGCGTCATTATTGCGGGCGGCCCCGGAACCGGCAAAAGCGTTGTGGCGATGAGTGCGCTCGTTGCGATATTGAGAGAGTTCCGCAACAACGAAAAGCGCCGCAATGTACGTTTTGTCTCGCCGACCTCATCCTTTCGTATTGCCATGGTTGAAATGCTGACCAGCGGATGCACCAATAAAAAGGAGAAGGCGAGGCGCAATGCGCTCGCAAAGAACCTCTTTTGCGGTAGCATGGGCTTTTTCACACCTTCCCCCGCAGATCCGAAGGTAAACGGCTTTACCGAAAATTATTACCACTGCCTGCTTTGTGATGAATCGCACCGCCTGCACTCGTATCAGAACATGTACCGCGGGACCAATCAGATCGAGGACATCATTCAGGCTGCCTGTGTTTCAGTCTTTTTCGTTGACGACAATCAGGCTTTAAGGCCCAACGATATCGGATCCGTAGCGTCGATTGAAAAGGCCGCGCAAAAGTACAGCGCCAAAATTTCTCGCGTGGATCTTGCGGCGCAGTTTCGCTGCCGCGGCGCTGAGGGGTTTCTTAATTGGCTTGCCGTGGTGCTGGGACTTGCGGACGCCGACACCGCCGGGAATGCGCAAGGGTGGGATAAGGAGAGCTTTGACTTTGACGTGGTTGATACGCCGGAAGAAGTTATTGCGTTTGTAAACGCCAAGAATAAAGTAGTGGATGATGAGGCGCCAATCGCGGGCCAGAGCATTATTTCCGGAGCAAGACTTCTGGCCGGTTACGCCTGGTCCTGGACTAAAGAGGAAAATTCTCACGGAGAAGTAGCGGACGTGGATTTGGGCAGCGTGAAACTGCCTTGGAATAACCGTGCGTCAAGCTACAAGTGGGCCGTGGATCCGGATACAAAGGAACGCAACGAAGTGGGCTGTGTGCACACAAGTCAAGGCCTTGAGTTTGACTGGGTGGGTGTTTTTATCGGCAAAGATCTCCGGTACGATCCGGAGAAAAAGATCCTTTACGCCGATCTTAAAAATTACTTCGATACGGGCGGAAAAAACGGCTTGGGGAAAACGCCTGCGGAGCGTGCAAAGAACCTCCTGCCGTATGTTTGCCGCTGCTACCGGGTGCTTCTTTCACGCGGTGTGAGGGGTGCACGGGTTTACTGCTGTGATCCCAACCTTGCGGCGTACCTGAAAGCAGAGCTCGCAAAAGCACAGAACCTCAAGGTTTCTGAGTGACGGAAAAGGGCTTCTGAAGTCCTCAGGCCGCTCCGTCACCGGGGCGGCTGTTGCATTTTTGATGCTGTTTCATTTATCAGCCGGGCCATTTTGAAATGGCCCCGGCTCAAACCATGCACGCCGATTTTTCGTCAGGCAAAATAGTTCGAAATCGGCTCAAAAAGCCGCTGGTTTGCCATTTTTTTATGTGCGGAGTGTGTATGTCAGGCAGTCATCAGAAAGTTACTTTAGCGATCGACCTCGGGGCTCGGTATACGGGGCTCTTTCTCGTCAGCCACCCGGCAGACCGGGTTCCGACTGCAGCTGATGCCAAGGCGATGACACTGGTGATGCCGCAGGATACGACTGATATGACGTACTCCATGACGGCACGAAGGGCTGCCCGACACCGCATGCGCGGTTATAAGCGTTTTAAGCTTGCCCGGCGTCTTCTGGCGCTTGCCGTGGAACAGAAGATCCAGACCGCGGGTGTTTCGTTTGCTGAAGATGAAAAAAGACGTCAGACACAGGCCTTGCGCGGTTTGCTGAAACGCCGAGGTTACTCAAGGCTCGACGTGGAAGTCGACCTGTCCGCGCTGGAAAAGGTAGATCCGTTCCCTGTGGCTCAGCTTGAACATTTTCAAGACTTGCTTAGCGGCACAACGGATCTTGCGACACAGTGGGAAAACATCAGTGAACACTTCGACAAAGTCTCGGAGCTGAAAGCTGCGCTTGAGACTTACGGAGATGCAACTCAGTTTAAAAAAGCCATCAAACAGGTTTTGGATCCGGAAGCGCAGGGGTTTGTTAAGTCCTACGGAGATGCGTTTAACACGTTGTCTGAGGCAGTGGCAAACCTGATTCAGGCGAAAAAATTTGGTCAGCGGTCAAGGTCAGAGTATCTGAAGGAAATCCGGCATGACATCGAATACGACAGCCGGCTTAAAAAATTAATCGGTGTATTTGGCGGTGCGGACAACCTCTGGCGTCTAGTAGGGAATATTTCGAACTTGCAGCTGAGGGCAGAGCGCTGGTACTTCAATAATCCTGACATGGTGAATGCTGATCTGTTCGACCCGAAACGTTTGCAGAAAACACTGGCCAGAGCGTTCAGGTATTTTCATGCCAAAAATGATCCAAGCAAAAATTTGCCGGCGTTGATAGAGGAAGTTGAAAAGGCACCCGACGTCATTGAGTGGCTTTGCAGTACCAGCCCGGAAAAAACGATTCCGGTTTATGAAGACCAAAACAACCGGCGGCCGCCCGTCGATCAGACGCTGTGGTTGAGTCCTGTCGCTTTGACAGATCAGTTTGGAGACGACTGGACTCAGTGGGCTAGGAAGCTTCACGAGCATGACCCGGTTTTGTCTGAGGGATTGGATGAAATCCTTCAGCTTGCGGATCGCCGTTCCCGTGTTCCTGCTTTGGGAGGAGAACATCCGACTGACAAAACCGGATACCGGTGGAGTTATATCCTGCAGCGTGCATTGGACCGCTCCAAATCAAGAGACGATCTGCGTCTTCGCCAAATCGCGGCCAGAGGCGCAGTGCCTCCGGCACTTGAAGTTAAGTTTGCGGGGGTGATCGGTTCCCAGCACAAAGCGGCATTTGTCGAGTTCCTGACGCGTTACTACAACGAGGTCAGCGAGGCCAAACAGGGCATTTGGATCCCGCGTAAGGGCAATCTGCTGGAGCGTTCCGATATTCATCCGCCGATGAAGAAGAACGTGCTTTCCACATTGCTGGGTAATCTTGTGGGTGGAGACGGCTCGCTCGGTGAAAAACTCCTTGCCTGTTGGAAAAAGTATGAGAAGGTGAAGGGCAACAGCACACTTCGGTCTTTGTGTCAGATGCTGGAGGAAGCCCGAAAGGAGCAGGGCAACGGGTTTAAGAGCGGGTTTTATAACATCTACGGACAGCTGGAAGGCTCAGGCGGATCCGGCGGTATGTGGGAGACGCTCGCTGAGGCATCCAGGCACTGTAAGCCCAAAGAAAAAGAGGAAAAGGAATATTGGCGGTATGTGCAGAACACCGTTGCCGTTGTCGATTATCTGCAGCGCAACATCGGTCTGACGGATGCACAGGCACAGCGTATCTGTAATCCTTTTTCGCTTGCTCAGCTCTACAACTTAATTGAGACGGAAGTTGACGGCTTTACGGCAACAACACTGGCTGCGCACAAAGAAAATCTTTGGCGTATGAGCGGAGCGGAGTCTGAAAAAGGTGCTCAGTGCTCCCGTCTGCCGGCTGATGCGGCACGCCCGTTTGACGGTGTCTTAAGAAGGGCGCTTGACCGTCAGGCATGGGAGTTGACAACTGATTGTGCAGACAGTCAAGACCGGCCTGAAAGCGCAGGATCCCTCGACGGATAAACAGGCTGATATCACTCTTTTGATAGAACAGAATAAGTTTGCGTTTACAGAAAGCCTTCGTGACCTGAAAAAGCTGAAGACGAAGAAGTCCGCCGGACGTGTTCAGACTCAGGAAGAGCGGCTCAAGGAGGCAAGCCGTAACATTTGTGCTTACAGCGGTAAGCCGCTCACCGGACAGGTGGAAATTGACCATATCATCCCTCGTTCGGCGACGCTTCACGCGGGCACCATATTTAATTCAGAGGCAAACCTCATCTGCGTATCGCTCGATGGAAACCAAAACAAGAAAACGACGCTGTATGAGCTGTCGGATTTAAGCCCTGTCTATCTGCAAAAGGTATTCGGGACGGCAGACGTCACGGTCATTGAGGCTCAGATCGAGGAGACAGTTGCAAAACTCGCAAAAAGCGGTGCTTTACGGTTTTTCACCGGACTTCGCCGGGAAGAACAGGACTGCGTGCGCCACGCGCTTTTTCTTCCGGAGGGTTCTCCTGCTAGACGCAGCGTGCTGGAGACCTTGGGGTCGATGAACAAAACCAAGGTCAACGGAACTCAGGCATGGCTCATTAAAAACATCATTGCGAAAACTGAGGAAGAGCTGAAAGCGTTCTGTCAAGAGAATCATGTGCGGCTGATCTTCAATGCGTTCAACATTCCGAATGACCAAACGGGCGCTGAAAGACGGAATCTTCCGGAGGTCTATCGAAAGGAAAAGAACCCGCAGCCTGTGGCTTCTCACTCCGTCGATGCTATGTGCGTGTACGGCGCAGCTTGTGCGATTGAACGCATTCGTCAGGTTGTCGGCGGTATTGACTATTCCCACGAACCCAGCATGAAAATTGATGCTGATGAATCTGAGGGACTGGTCACCTTATATCCGAAAGCATGTGATCTTCTCCGTGTCTCGTCCAGGTCAGTTTTTGATAAAACACAGACCTTTGAAAAGAACGTGTTTAACGAGACGATCTACGCCGAAAACTTCATTCCCTTGATTCAGTGCGGTAATGATGTATTTGCCGGTTTTGAAATTCCGTCGAAAAAAGTCGTGGATGGCGCTGCGACCAATACGGCGGGAGCAGTGAAGGTTACGGGAGACGGAATGGCGTTACTGCAGCTTCTGACGCCTTATTTCGAGGACAAGGTCACTGAGGCAGCGGGCGGCTCCCGCATTTTCAGGATTAATAAGGCGAAGGCGTATGCATTACTCCGGAAAGTCGCTTTAAATGACTGCTCCGGAAACAAGGATGAGCTGGCGGCAGCGGATGCTGTTGATGCCTTGGCGTATGTCACGGTCAGAGAGCCGCTGAGTCAGTTGATGAAAAACAAAGCTGCAGAGAAGCCGGATAATTTCAAAATCGCCGTCAAGCTCACTCCGAAAGAAGCTGATTGGTCGATTGCAGGCAGTCTGTTGCTTCCGTCGTATCACGATTTGGTCTGTGCGTGTCGGGTTGCCGGTGCAATGTCAGCGCAGGACGGCTCACATGAGACTCAGCAGGAAAGAGCGCGGAAGCTTCAGCACCACAGGGTGAGAAGAGAAAAAAGTTTACCGGTTAAAGCTAAGCCTGCCGGCAGCTGGGTCAGGGTCTACCGCAAGAGTGTTGACGGAAGTAACCCTGTGCAGGTTTTGTGTGTTCCGACACGTTACGTCGGTTATAAGAAAGAGACGGGCGCAGGGAATCCGGAATGGGATGCACCGGTAACTTTCAGGGCTTTCTTAAACAGCACGGTAATTACTTGTGGTGCCAGGTATTTGCCCTATGAGCACGTGATGCCGATGAGTGAGAAAAGAGTGGTTTTCTCCAATGAAGATCACACTGTTGAAATGGTTCTTGGTTCAGACAGCAGACGTACAATTTTTTGGACAATGCCGTTTGAGCCGTTTGCCAAGGTTTTATGCCGTGGTGCCGTTGATAAAGACGGTGATCTTTGCTGGCTGCATTTCGTGGACAAAGTCAAGCTGGAAAAAGGACAGTGGGAAGAACTTCTGCAGGAGTTTCCGTTAGCGGACGAAGAGAGGAAAGCAATCAGAACAATTTGCGGAAAGCCGCGAGATGGTGTCTTTTCAATTGCCCGCATGGGAAGCGCAAAGATCACGATTTCATATAAACAGGAAAGCAGCACGAAGGCGATGCAGCGCGCTTTTGATGCCGGAAAGTCTCTTGAAAACGGGACGAAGTAGATGCGGCATCTGACCATTTGTGAGTTCGGAAGTTTTCTGGGAGTGACATCAGAACGCCTGGTCGTCAGAAACTCCGACGGCACTCAGTGGGAGACTCCCTTGTCGCGCCTGCGGACAATCCGTATTGCCAAGACCGGGATTTCCCTGTCGTCGGATCTGATTCAGGCGTGTGCCTGCAGAGGTATCAGACTGTTTTTCACGGATTGGCGCAATGTTGGTGTTGCCGCAGTTTCCGGCTTGAATCAGCACAGTGTTGTTGCATTGCGTCAGGCGCAGTTTGACTGTGTGAGGTCTGACAGGGCAAAGCTGCTTTCAGAAGAAATTATCCGGACGAAGGTCAGAAATCAGCGCGCGGTGATCCTCTATTTCAGTAAGTACCTTTCGAAAGCCAATCCGGAGTCAGCTGATGTGTTGCGCACTGCGGCTGAGGCGCTTCTTGTTCAAAGCAATATGATCGGCCAGCCGACCAAAAGAGATTGGCGTGAGACTTTGCTGGGTACCGAGGGCATGAGCGCCAATATCTACTGGGGGGCGCTGGCCGAGTCGGGACTCTTACCGGAATCGTTTCAGGGGCGCTCCGGCCGGGGCGCCACAGAGATTGTCAATGCAGCGTTGAATTACGGTTACTCAATCCTTATGAGTTACGTTTGGGCCGCTTTGGACAATGCCGGGCTTGAGCTTTACGCCGGTATCTTTCACAAAAACCGCATCGGCCGTGCTTCTTTGGTCACGGACTTTATGGAAGAGTATCGAGCTTGGGTTGTAGACCGCAACATCATCAAGCTGCGCTCACTTTTGAGCCGCAAGAGCCATCTTGATACGGAAGTAAAGAAGGCAATATCGTCAGCCATAGACGAAACGATGACCGGCCTTATTGCCTGGCGTGGAAAAAAGATTCGGCTGGAAAATGTGCTGCAACGCCAGGTATATCGATTTGCGGGGGCGATTATGGAAGAGAAGCGGTATACGGGGTTGCGTTTTAAGTGGTGAGATGATGTCTCAGTACACACGGTATCTTGTTTGTTACGACATCCAGGACAGTAAGGTGCGGCGTCGGTTCTTTTCCTTCCTGAAGGATCTTGGGCTGGTGCCGTTGCAGGAGTCAGTGTTTTACGGTGACCTGAAGCCGGCAGAAGCCAGATCACTTGGCATAAGGGCCGCAGAAATGCTCGATTCCAGTACCGATAAATGCTTTTGGTTTCCCTGCAGTTTGGATGTCGACCGGATGCGGACTTGTGTGGGTTATAAACATTTTGTGTATGAGGATCCTGATGGATACGGATTCCTTTAGTGTGCCTGTGTCGCTGCTGAGGCAGTATGCATTTTGTCCAAGGATCCCGTTTTTTTATCTGATACGGAACCTGCACCCACCTTTTCGGCCATGGGTAAAGCAGGGGTTGGGGTTTCATGAGAAAACCCAAATGCTGGCCAAGCGCAGAAATTTGAGTCGCTTTGGACTGACAGGAGAATTTACTCTCGAAGCAGATGTTGCTTTAAAGAGTGAGACGCTGCACTTGCATGGAATTTGCGATGCTGTTCTTACGCTGGCATCCGGCCAGATGGTTCCGTTGGAATTCAAAATGAAGGAAAACTGCAATCTGTTCTATGGATCAGACTTGCAATTGACGGCTTATGCCATGCTCTTGGAAGAGCTGAGAGGTCAACCCGTACCTTTTGGCTTTCTTCTTTTCGGAAGTAAGGGCAAGACTTTGCGAATCGAATTTTCTGAAGAGATCAGAGAGAAGGTGAGAGTTATTACTCAGAAAATTTTGACGGACTGTGAGGAGGCTTTAATGCCGTCTACTGCTGCATCTGATAAGCAGTGCAGTCAATGTGAGTATTTGAATTTTTGCAATGACAGGTTGTGATGGAATTTTTGTGTGAAGAGTGCATCAAAAGTTGGTTTTTGGTTTTCGTGAAACTATAAAAGTTAAACAAGTGACACCTGAAAATGATTGAATTTAGAATAAAAAACATTAAAAGTCAGGCGGTGTTTTTTGCAAAAGCATTGAGCTTTATTCGGGCAAATGAGCATCGTGTTGATCTGGGTGGGGCTAATATTTAAAATTTTTCCCTCAAAGTTTTCTTTGCGGGTAGCGGGAGTTTCAGTAGCTGAGTTTATTATTGTAAGATTTCAACTTAGTGCAGCCGGGACTCCTCTACATCTCTTTTCCGAGTTTCAGTAGCTGAGTTTATTACTGTAAGATTTCAACCCTCAGACGTGTCGAGGTCCGATGGCTGCAGACTGTTTCAGTAGCTGAGTTTATTACTGTAAGATTTCAACCGGCAGTAACCGCGCCGGCCAAGGTAAAAGGCATGTGTTTCAGTAGCTGAGTTTATTACTGTAAGATTTCAACTGTACGCGGAACACGATACCGGAACACGATTAGGTTTCAGTAGCTGAGTTTATTACTGTAAGATTTCAACCATCGAGACCGACACGCATCGCCCGCGCGTCATGGAGTTTCAGTAGCTGAGTTTATTACTGTAAGATTTCAACCGCAGGACGCCCAGGACAACCTGGCCCGCATTGAGTTTCAGTAGCTGAGTTTATTACTGTAAGATTTCAACCAGGCTGGCCGCTTTCCCGAGCGTTTTTTTAATGCGGTTTCAGTAGCTGAGTTTATTACTGTAAGATTTCAACCTCACGTGTCCGGGAGTCAAGTTTCACGCGCTTACCAAGTTTCAGTAGCTGAGTTTATTACTGTAAGATTTCAACCAAGAAAAAGAAAGTTTCGAGATACAGATTATCCATAAAGTTTCAGTAGCTGAGTTTATTACTGTAAGATTTCAACCGGGCAGGTGGTTCACACGCCGCAGTATCGAAAAGGGTTTCAGTAGCTGAGTTTATTACTGTAAGATTTCAACTGGAAGATTTGGGGGCAACCTGTCCCGGGCTACGTCTAGTTTCAGTAGCTGAGTTTATTACTGTAAGATTTCAACCTTGCGGAATATCGTTATTCGCCTTCTGTCATTACGTTTCAGTAGCTGAGTTTATTACTGTAAGATTTCAACCGTTCATTCAGGACAATCCGCCTGTGAGTCGTGTTGGTTTCAGTAGCTGAGTTTATTACTGTAAGATTTCAACCGAAAAAGAAAGTTTCAAGATACAAGTTGTCCATAAAGTTTCAGTAGCTGAGTTTATTACTGTAAGATTTCAACCACTTCCGCGTGCCGTTCCATTCACGTGCGGTACGATGTTTCAGTAGCTGAGTTTATTACTGTAAGATTTCAACCTGCCTCAGATTTCATTGTGAAATCAATGATGTTGTTGCCTGGGAAGTAGACCTGCTTTCGAAACTAATGGAGTTGCAGAAATTCATGGAATTTTTGCGAAAGTTCATATAAAATCCAACTTGAAATCTTACAGTCATAGACTCAGCGGGAAGACGTCTCTGGACGTGCTGAAATCCCCTAAAGTCAAGATTGAATCCGTCCTCTGGTAACACATACGGAATAAAAAAACATCGATAGGCTTGAACCCTACCGATGTTTTTTCTTTTGCTGAAGTCGGAGCGTTACGCTCGTCGCAGTGTTCCGACATACGCAATCAGTTCTTCAAGCACTTCCGGCTTTGTCGACCACGCCGTACAGAAGCGCACGATAAGACGTCCATCACCGGTTTTGCCGCAAAGCTCGTAGCGATACTTCTTCGAAAGCACGTCAGCCTGTGCTTTCGTGATTCGCACAAACTGCTGATTCGTGGGGGAGCTGCCTTCCATCTCGCACCCGGCCTCAATAAACGCTTTGCGAAGCCGCATGGCGCCCTCAACCGCTTGCTTTCCAATCTCAAAATAAAGGCCGTTCTTCATCAAGGCGGCAAACTGCACTCCGCCCAAGCGCCCCTTCGCAAGCAGTGCTCCGCGCTGGCGCATCAGTGCCGGGAAGTCGCGCTTGAGAGTCGGGTTCTTAATTACGAGGGCTTCACACGCAAGCGTCCCGCACTTGGTACCGCCGAGATAAAACGCGTCAGCCAGTCGCGCAATGTCTTTTAACGTCACATCAGGACTGGCTGCCAGGCCGTACGCAAGACGCGCTCCGTCAATGTAAAAGAAGAGCCCGTACTCGCGGCAGACCGCTGCGAGTTCTTCGAGTTCTGCGAGGCTGTAAATCGTTCCGGTTTCGGTGGGGAAAGAGATATACAACAGTCCCGGCTGAACCAAGAGCACCTTCTCTTCGTTTTCGAAGTAATCTGCGCACAGGCGCCGCAGTGCATCGGCCGTTACCTTGCCGTCCACTGCCGGAACGGTCATTACTTTGTGCCCGGTCGATTCGATCGCGCCTGTTTCGTGCGCTTCGATGTGGCCGCTTGAAGCAGACACAACGCCCTGATGAGGCCGCAGCGCCGCGGCAATGAGCGTGAGGTTGGTCTGCGTGCCGCCTGAAAGAAAATGCACGTCCGCATCAATGCCGCCGCACGCGGCGCGGATCATGTCTGAAGCTTCTTTGCAGAATACGTCCTCACCGTACCCAGGGACTTCTTCGAGATTTGTTTCGCACAGCGCTTTTAAAACAGCGGGGTGGCAACCGGCAATGTAGTCGCACTGAAACTGATGCATGCAGAAGTCCTCTCAAAGAAAATGTGCAATTTTCTGATTATGACGCAGGAAGGACTGTGTCTCCAAATATTTAGCGACGGTAAATGACGCTCTCAGTATTGGAACGCACGGGTGCTGCTTCCCTTTGACGGAAAACAAGAGAATTCCTTGATGCCTGGGTTAATACAGGATAAATTCGAATTGTCACAGGCCTTTCAGAGGAGAATCCGCCATGGTAATACGACCGATTGTTTTAGCAGCAACTCTCGCTGTTGCAGCGTTAGGGACAACAACAGTCACGGCTCAGGTCTACAAGGAAACAGTTTCCGGACATAACGGCCCCATGACCGTAGAGGTGACGATCGAAAAGGGCGCAGTGAAGGCCGTCAAGGTGCTGAAGCATTCCGAGACGGTCGGTATCGGATCGGTTGCTGTGGAAAAGATCCCGGCCGCAATTGTCAAAAGCAATAAGGCAGATGTGGCGGCTGTCACCGGGGCATCGGTGACATCAAAGGCGATTGAACAAGCTGTGGAAGTCGCGCTTGCCAAGGCGACAGGTAAGTCTCTGAAAGCGAAATTTAAGCCCGGTACTTACAAGAGTCAGGCTTACGGCAACAATGGTTACCTTAATGTTGAGGTCACGGTAACAAAAGACAAAATTAAGTCCATCAAGGTTCCGGCCAATCAGGAAACACCGTTCATGGGCGGTATGGCCATCAAGTCCATCTCAGACGATATCGTCAGGTATCAGACACTGAATGTTGATGCCGTCTCCGGAGCAACCGTCACAAGCGCAGCCTTTAAGCAGGCAGTAGGCGCGGCTCTCACACAAAGCGGTGTGAATCTGGCGGCTCTGCAAAAACCGGTGCCTCAGAAGATCAAGAAGTTCAAAGGAACCCGTTCCGAAAGTTATGACCTTGTGATTGTGGGTGCGGGCGGCGCGGGTTTGTCGGCCGCCGTGACGGCCGGACAGGCAGGAAAGTACCGCGTCATCGTGCTTGAAAAGATGCCGGTTATCGGGGGAAACACGCTGCGCTGCGCCAGTGCTTTCAATACTGCCGATCCCGAACGGCAAAAGCTCCTGCCGATGACCGACACGCTGAAAGATGCTGTTGTTAAGGCCATCAGCGAAAAGCCCGTAAGTGAAGAGCATCGTAAGCTCATGGCTGATGTGAAGGCAAAGTACGAGGCTTATCTGGCTTCGGGCTCAAAGACACTCTTTGACTGCCCGGAATGGCATGCTCTGCAGACCTATAACGGCGGCGACAAAGTGGGCCATATTCCGCTTATCCGGACCTATGCCGCCAACACGCTTGATACGCTGCACTGGATGCAAAAGCTCGGTACTCCCGTGCTTGACCGCGTGAGTCAGGGTGCAGGTGCTCTCTGGCAGAGAACGCATCAGGTGGATGCTCCTGCGGGTACCGGTCTTGTAGAGCCGCTTTATAAGGCAGCGGTCAAGGAAGGCACCAAGATCGTGACGGGCATGAAAGCAGAGTCCCTGATCGTGAAAAACGGCCGTGTGGTCGGTGTCCGGGCAAGTGACAAAGTCGGCAACAACTATGCCTTTAACGCAAAGTACGGTGTGATTCTTGCAACCGGCGGCTACAGTCAGAATAAAGTGCTTCGGCAGCGCTCGGCTCCGCAGCTTACCGCTGATATGGTTTCAACAAATCAGCCGGGAGCCACCGGTGACGGCATTGTGATGGCCACCAAGATCGGTGCCTACACCACGGGTATGAACTACGTGCAGGTTTATCCGCTTGCAACGCCGGGTACCGGTGCTCTGCAGGGACGTGCCCGCAAGATGTCGGGGCTTGACGATGTGATTGACGTCAACAAGAACGGCGAACGGTTTGTGAAGGAAGATGCCCGTCGTGACGAATTCGTGGCCGCTATTAAAAAGCAGCCCGGCGCAGTCTGCTACGACATCAATGATGCGTCGATCGTGAAGGAATTCAATTCCTTTAACGAAAATGTGGAAACCTTGGTCAAGCTCGGGCGTATCTACAAGTCCGATACGCTTGCGGGGCTTGCAAAGCAGCTTGGAATGCCGGCGGAAAACCTGGAAAAGACCGTAGCCGAGTACAACAAGATGGTTGAAGCAAAGAGCGACACGAAGTTCGGGCGCAAGCTTTTCGACCAGAAGATTGAGAAAGCCCCGTTCTATGCAACGCCCAGAGCTCCTTCGATTCACCACACGATGGGCGGCCTGGAGATCAATACCAAGGCGCAGGTTGTTGATGTGCTCGGCAATCCCATCCCGGGGCTCTATGCTGCCGGTGAAGTCACAGGCGGTATCCATGGTTCCAACCGCTTGGGCGGCAACGCCACGGCTGACGTGCTGACGTTCGGACGTATTGCGGCGAAGTCTGCGCTCGGAATCAAGTAAAAGAGCAGAGTAGCCGGCAGAGGAGGCTTCCGCAACGATCGCGGGTTCTCCGCTACCGTGCCCGATGATCAGAGGGGGTGTTGATAAAGTCGTCAGTTGACGATGAGACAACACCCCTTGTTTTATCTAGAAAGTCTCGACCGACGTATCGCTAAACGAGCGAAGTTTTGGGGTACGTCTGGCACATTTATGAATTCCCGGAACCCCAAGCTTGTCGTGATAGGCATCTTGCTACACATAGGTTCTGGAGTTCTTGCACCCGCTGGAAGCTTTTTTGCGAAAAAAAACGCCGCTGCACGAATAATCAATGCGTTGCGGCGAGTTTCTCGGGGGCGACTTTATCAACACCCCCTTTTTGCACTGGAAACGTTTTCAGTCTCTGATTTCTCAGAAGGCAGTGCCGTTAAGATTCCCGCACTACAAGTTTTTGAAGCAGGAGCCCGCAAATGTCCGAAACGATCATGTACGAAAAGCCCGCTATCAGCGGCGAAACGATGAAGCGCATTTTGGCTTTCCGCGATGACCGCAACTGGAAGCAGTTTCACAATCCCAAGGACCTTGCAATTTCGATCAGCCTTGAAGCCGCGGAGCTTCTCGAATGCTTTCAGTGGTCCGGTGCGGACACTGAGGTGCGTGCCAAGAAAGCCGCGATGACAGAGGAGTTAAGCGACGTCGTCATCTACGCACTGCTTCTTGCGGACCGCCTCGGCATTGACCTTGATGCGGCAGTCAACGCCAAAGTGGCAAAGAATGCCGCCAAGTATCCCGTTGCAGAGAGCTACGGAAGCTCCGCGAAATACAACGCACTCAAAAAGCAGGCACGCTCCTGAAGCGTATAGCGCACCGGTCAAAACAGCATCATCAGAGATCCCAGACGGGAAGCGCCGTCACATTGTCCGAAAGCTTCTGTGTTTTGTCACAGAGGCACACAACAGCCCCCGGGCCGCGCCTCACCAAGAGGCCGTTAAGAACGCTGAAAGGCACCGTCAGGCGCGCGTCCGGCGTTTCTGTTGCACTGACGGCTACCTGGGCCGGTGTTCGAGTGTTTTGCCGACGGCGCCGAAAAAAGAGGGAAGCAGGTAAAGGATGCCGAGAGCGCCTGCGAGGTTAAGCCGGTCACCGAGCTCATCAGAGTCAAGTCCGGTTTCAGCAAGCATTGTTTGGCTGTCAAATGCCTCCGTCGTGTGACGCGCCATTACCCGCAGAAAGACAGTAAACGCTGCCGGATTTTTGAGGCCGGCATCTCTCAGTTCCGGTTCAAGGGACGAGCGGATTAAGTCCCGGCATCGATCCGAACCAGATTCGTTCCCAAACGTCCCCCTGCGGTCATCGCGGGGAGTGTTCCGCGCGTGAGAGTTCCCGTGGGTTTCCAGGGCTTTTGCCCGAGCCCTTGCCCCACGATTTTATAGAGACTCAGCGGGAAATAGATCATAAAACGCAAGACGTCCGGCCAGAGACTCATCAACCGGCTTACGGTAGCCGGGGCGTCGTGAGAAAAGCTTCCGGATCGTCTTGGGCAAGCTGCCGCTCGCGGTTGGTGAGAAGCGACACACACGGGCGGGCGTCAGAAAGTGCGGCAAGCAGTGTGTGTTTCCCCGCTCCGTGCATCCCATTGATGAGGACGCCCTTGAATTGTCCCGAAGCGCGTTTGACGGCGGGCACCAGGGTACGGAGAAGATAAGCCGGATTGTGAGAAGTCTCTGCGGACATGGCAAATGAACCCAATCGGCTTCAGAAAGGCGGAAACACGGCGCCCGGTCAGAGGAGCGGCGACAGAAGATAACAGATTCCCTCAAGCAACCTGTCTTTCAGAGGCCTCTTGTGCCAGGTCACCGGATCGACTTCCGAGCACCGCGCTTCATAGCTTCTCAGCAACCGCACCAGATCCGCCACGAACTTGGGGTCAAACACAAGAAGCATCATCTCGAAATTGAGATGCAGGCTCCGGTTATCGAGGTTCACAGTTCCGAAGAGCGCAAAGTCGTCATCGACCGTAATGGCTTTGGTGTGCAGCAACCCCGCATTAAACCGCAGGATCTTGACGCCCGCCGCCATCAGGCCCTCAAAGTAGCGATGCGAAGCCCACTGCACAAACTGCGAGTCGTTTTTCGCGGGCAACAAGAGCCGCACATCCACACCCCGCCACGCTGCGTTTTGCAGCGCCACGGCCATCGCTTCATTGGGCACAAAGTAGGGCGTTGAAATGAGGACACTGCGGCGTGCGCAGTTAATCGCTTCGATGATCACGCGCATGTTGGCGTCATCGGGCGCCGTGGGCCCTGAGGGCACCACCACAATACGGGCATTGCCTTCCGGCGGCACCGCAGGCACCGGCAGAAACGAAAACTGCTGTCCGGCGTCATCGGGCTGCAGCGCCCAGTCAAAACTGAAGACGAGGTTGAGGTCCGCGACCGCAGCGCCGGTGATTCTGGCCATCGCGTCAATCCATTCGCCGACGTGCTCGTTTTGGTTGAAAAACGCCGGGTCGACCATGTTGAGACTTCCCGTGTAGCCCACGCGGTTGTCGATCACAATGGTCTTGCGGTGCAGCCGCAGATCGAGCCGGCCCTGCGTCGGCGCAAAAAAGCGCACAGGCAAAGCTGACAACACATGTACGCCCGCCGCCTGCAGGCGCTTGGGCCAGGCGGACTTAAAAAAGCTGTGCGAGCCGATGTCGTCCAGCAAAACCTTACACGCCACACCGCGCCCGGCGGCCGCAATCAGCGATTCAGCCACGGCATCCGCAAGACCCCCGGCGCTCCAGATGTAAAACTCCATCGAAACGCTTGTTTTCGCCGCATCGATGTCAGAAATGATGCGCTTTAGGGCGGCGTCTGTGTCACCAATGAGTTCAATCGTGGATCCCCGGCTCATCGGAATGTCGCCCAACTTTTGCGCGAGCCTTACAAGGCCCTTGTGGCGCTGCCCCGCGGGGAGTTCTCCCACGTAGGCTGCGGGCTTTTGCGAAAGCACCGCTTCCCAGCGGTAAAGCGCCTGGCGCATCCGGAATTCCCGCCAGCGTCCGATGGGCTTTTCCCCGATGAGAAGATAGAGAATGAAGCCCACGTAGGGAAGCGCAAGCGTAAGCACAATCCACGCCAGGGAAGAGGCCGGCGGATGGCGCGTCAGAATCACCCGAAGTACCACGCCCAAGGTGAGTCCTGCCTGAATGACAACCGCAACCGCGCCCCAGAGGGTGACGATGTTTAGGCTTGCAAGAAGCTCCGTCATACCGTTTTCTTCTGCGCCGCGGCTTCCGACTTGGCGGTGAGCTCTTCCCAACGGGCATACGCGGCTTCAATGAGCGCGGGCAGCGCGTCACTTCTCTCTTTATCCGCCTTTTGCTTTGCAACGTCCGTCTTAAAGTAGTCTGCTGCGCACATCGCGGTCATCAGGTCACTTTGTTCGGTTTCTAGCGCCTCAATTTTGGCGGGGAGCTCCTCGAGTTCTTTGGTTTCCTTAAAGCTCATCCGGATGCGCTGCGGGGGTGCGTTCTTCACGGGGCGCTCTGCCGGGGCTTTCGCCTTTTCAGAGGGTTTCGCGGGCATTTCCACCGCGGGCCTCTGTTGCACCCAGTCCTCGTAACCCCCGATAAATTCCATCCAGCGGCCGTCGGGCGCGGGCCAATTGACGGGCGCCAAAACCTGCGTGACGACGTCGTCCAGAAAACGCCGGTCGTGGCTCACGAGAATAATCGTGCCTTTGTAATTTTCGAGTGTTTCTTCGAGCAGTTCGAGCGAATCGATGTCAAGGTCGTTGGTGGGTTCGTCAAGCACCAGAAGGTTTGCAGGAAGCGCAAAAAGGCGAGCCAACAGCAATCGGTTGCGCTCGCCCCCGGAGAGGTTACCCACAGGGACGTTTGCGCGCTGCGGCGAAAAGAGAAAGTCCGCGAGGTAACTCATGATGTGCTTGCGTTCGCCCGCGACTTCCACCCAGTCGCTTCCCGGGCTGATCGTTTCCGCAACGGTCTTTGTGTCGTCCAGCTGTTCGCGCAGCTGATCGAAGTAGGCAATCTGCAGGTTGCTGCCGAGCTTCACGGTTCCGCTGTCAGGCGCAAGTTTCCCCAAAAGGAGTTTGATAAGCGTTGATTTTCCCGCGCCGTTGTGGCCCAAGAGCCCGAGCTTGTCACCTCTCATCAGCTTGAAGTTAAGACCCTTCACAATGGTGCGGTTACCGAACGCTTTCGTGAGGTCTGTGACTTCCGCAACGACTTTGCCGCTTTTTTCACCGGCGTCAATCGTGAGATTGATGCTCCCGATCCGTTCACGGCGTGCAGCACGCTGGCGCCGCAGTTCTTCGAGGCGCTTCACACGGCCTTCGTTACGCGTCCTGCGGGCTTCAATCCCTTTGCGGATCCACACCTCTTCCTGGGCGTGGAATTTGTCAAAGCGGGCGCGCTCCAGAGCTTCCGCGGCAAGCTCTTCTTCCTTGCGGGCCTCGTAGGCGGCAAAGTTTCCCGGGTAGGATCTGAGAACCCCGCGGTCCAACTCAATGATGCGCGTGACGGTGTCGTCCAAAAACGCGCGGTCGTGGGTGATCACCATCAGAGACCGCGAATTTTTAAATTCACCCGTCAGAATCGATTCAAGCGTGAGAATCGTTTCGACGTCCAAGTGGTTTGTGGGTTCGTCAAGTAAGAGCAGATCAGGCTTAAGGCTTAACGCGAGTGCTAAAGCCGCGCGCTTTTTTTCGCCCCCGGAGGCCTTTTGGGGATCGGCGTCGCCGGGAAGCGAGAGCTTTTCAAGATACTCATCAAGCCGCGCGTACGCGGTCCACTTTTCCCGGTCATCGGCAATCGCGTCCAGTCCCCCGCGGGCAATGAGGCTTTCGCGGAAGGTGGGGGCAGCAGGCAACGCTGGTTCCTGTTCAACGTACACCGCGCGCAGGCCGTCCTGCATACGAAGCTCCCCTGCGTCCAGCTTTTCTTTTTTGGCAATGACCTGCAGAAGCGAGCTTTTCCCGGTGCCGTTGCGGCCGATGAGGCCCACGCGCTCTCCGGCTTCAAGGCTCATGGCGGCGTGATCCAAAAGCGCCGCATCACCCCAGGCGAGCTGGGCATCCATCAGTGAAAAAATCGACATGACGCGTCTTCATAAGAAACAGTTGTGCGCACTATAACAGCGAAAAATGAGCATTTTTCGGATTCTTCGGGCATATGTGTGGGTAGTTAGTCCCCCCGATTTTGGGCAACGAGAGCCTGTTAACAAATACGGAGAGAGCCCCCGGTAGTCGCGTAGCGAAATACCGCGGATCAGGCCGTGCTGCACATTCTCCGTTTGGAGTGTTTCTACCGGGAAACCCACAAAATTGAGATGAATATGGGGATGGCTAAATTCCCGTCACAGGCCAGCATTGGATCTTTCGATTTCTCTTGTTCTCAGCTCGATAAATCGGAGATCTTGTCCTTGGCTAAGTGTGATTGGATCGCCTCGCACGAGAACGTGCTTTTTTACGGCCAGCCCGGGCTTGGGAAAACCCATCTAGCCATAGCTCTTGGGAAAAAAGCCATCGTCGACAAAGGTTACAGCGTGAAATTTATCAGCGCAAATGACCTGATGGCCGAGCTCGAGCAGGCGCGGCAACAAAAGGCCGTGGACGACTACCTGAGACTGATCAACCGCGCCGATCTCATCATCGTGGATGAGTTTGGTTATCCGCTGATGGAAAATCACCCCAGCTACGCTGCCCTGTTTTATGCCTTCATTTCCTCTCGCTACGAAAAAAAGAGCACCATCATCACAACCAACCGCTCAGTCACTGACTGGCCCAGGTATTTGGGCAATGACAAAGATTGCTGCGGCGCAATTCTTGACCGCTTCTTGCACCACTCAATACGCGTATGTTTTAAGGGCCAAAGTTACCGGCAGAGGCATATGAGGCAAGAGCGATTGTCCGCCAATCCTGACAAAGCCACATTTGCCAAGAAAATGACAACTGAATAGCGAATTTGCTGCCGCCTCGGCTGTGGCCGGTGCGGCGGCCTGCCCACGCTCAAGAGCGTTAATTTCTGACGCACCACAGCGTTAGTTTTTACTGCACCTGCTGTGTCTCTTTTTATCAGACAGACGGCATCATTTTTTAACGCACTTCTGTATCTGCTATTAACGCACTTTTGCATCATTTTTAAGCGCACGTGCGTATCAACTTTTAACGCCCATTTACCGTCAGAACTGACACAGTTAACGCACCAACTGTGTCAATTCCTCACGCTCCATAACAGGCGTCCCTCAGAACAGAGTGATGCCTTCGTTTTTTGAATCTTTCGGGGGGGCGGATTCAGTTTGAAAACCGAGAATTTGTTGTAGAAAAACAACAAAATTTAAAAATATTCGCTGAAAACACCAGTTTTTTATAAGGGAATACCCCCCCCCCAGTAGACAAACGGAGAAATTCTTATTCTGCAGGTGTACCGCCTCGATAGGCGGGGATGCACCGGTCGCATGACGGGTGCAGAAAAAACGAAAATTTTCGGAGTTTTGTAAATGAACAAGTCTTTTAAGGTCGTCTTCTCCAAGGCGCGCTCTGCGCTGATGGTCGTTAATGAAGCGACTTCTTCCATTCAGGCCAAGGGCACGAAGACAGTGATCGCCGCAGCCGCTGCTGCAATGATCGCGGGCGGTGCTGTGGCTGCTGAACCGACTGGTAACGACGGCAGTTCGTATTACGTCGGTGCCGGCACCACGCATACTTTGCTTGGCACTAAAGTGGATGCTGCCGGTATCAAGAAGTGGGATGAGGTCGGCAAGAAATGGGTTGGTCTCACAGATAACACCCAATTTCAAGCCACTAATGATGTTTTTGTCGACGGTACTGTGAACGTTGGTGTTGACATCAGCACTGGCACTGATACTGCAGCATCTCTCAAAGTTAAATCTTTGACGAGTACGGGTACGATCAACATCACGGCCGGTAATGCTGCTGCGTCTGCTGTTGGTGCCGGGATCGAATCCTCAGGTGCTGTTTCTCTTACAGGCGGTTCACTGAATTTCCTGAACAATGCTGGTGCAACGACAAAGCCTGCTGCGGCTACTGAAGCTGGAAATGATGCCAAAGTCTATGGTTCTTTGACCCTTGAAGCCAAGTCGGGCAATGTCACTCTTGGTCAGGCGGCTACCACAGATAAGGCGGCTTCTGTTCTGGCTGTGAAAGTTGCTAAGGATATCGAGGCAACAATCACCGCCCAAGGTGCTGTTATCGTTGATAACGCCACGTTTGCTAATGAAGGCAAGCTTAAGTTGGTCGGCACAACGAATGGGGTTAAATTCGCGGCTGACTACACCCAGGGGACCGGCAACAGTGGCAAGCTGGACGTTATTGGTGCTTCCGAATTCACAGGTAATGTGAAATTTGACTCCGTGATGGTTGGTGCTGCTCGTACCACGGCTGATGCTGCAAACAATGTTGTTTCGGAGTCGGTTCTGCTTAACGGCAATGTGACCGTTAACGGCACTGCTAAGAAAGCCGCTTCTTTCGCTACTGGCAAGCTCAACATCACGAGCGGTACGTTCACTGTGGGCGGCTATGCAACAGCTGACCTCGGCGAAGTCGCTGTTAGTGGTGCGAGCTCGAGTCTCGCAGTTAGTGCTTCCGGTGCTGCGACTGCCTCCAAGATGACGGTTTCTCAGGGCACGCTGACTGTTAACGGTGATCTCACTGTTAACAAGGCGGCTGATACGCCGGCTGTTGCAGCTGCAACGGATCCTGTATATGACCTGACCATCGGTACGGCTGGCAATACCGTCTCCGGCAGCTTAACGGCTGGTAGTGTCCTGATTGGTACGGCAACTGATGCTGCTCTGACCGTTTCCGGTACGATGCAGGCTGATTCCGTGACGGTGCAGGGCGATGCCGGTGATGCCACGCTGACAGTTTCCGGGGATAAGTCCAGCGTGACGATCGGTGCTCTCAACCTTAACAAGAGCGTTAAGGTTTCTGTCGTTGACTCGGGTGCTGTTGTTGTGACGGGTGATACCGTTTTTGCCAAGGACAGCACGGGTGACTTCACGGTCAACGGTACTGGTGCCAAGGTTTCTCTGCAGAACGTCACCTTTGCTAAGGATGCCACTGGCGGAAGCACGGTCAATGTGCAGAGCGGTTCCGTCACGATTGACGGCACGCTGACCGCAAACTCCGGTTCTCTGACGATTGCTGGTGCTACGGCAGCTGCGACGGTCAACGGCAAGGTTGTTGCTGCGGGCTCGACTAAGACCGGACTCGTTGAACTGAAGCAGGGTACGCTGACGCTGGGTTCTGCTGCTGATATCGGCACGGAAGCCGATGTTGTAACCCTCACAAAGGGTACTCTTGAGGCTACGTCTGCTCTGTTGACGGCTAACCTCGCTACGGGTACTGCTGAAGAGCAGAAGACCAAGATCAATAAGGCTCTGAATATTACGGTTGCGGCGAAGAATGATGTCTCCGTTACGGTGACTGATGAAAAGCTTTCGTCCGATCAGATCATTGACCTGCAGAAGCGTATTAAAGCTAATGCTTCCGGTGCAGCTTTTGATGTGACGGCTATCACCGACAGCACGGGTAAGGAATACACGGAACTGTTCCTGCGTGACGATAAGGCAACATCTCCGTCGTTCAATATTTCCACGCTGGCCGGTGATGTTCATCTGAAGAACATTGACGCCAAGGTCAATACAGCTCAGTCGACGACGCTGGCTTCTGCCCTGACGGTTGGTACGGGTGGCTTTGAACATAACCTTGGTGTTCAGTCGTTGATTTTCGAAACGACGGCTCCGTCTACCGGTGCCACGAATGCCAAGGTGACGGTTGATGATGGCAAGATGCTGACCCTTTACGGCTCTTTGACGGATACTGCCAAGGAACTGATCCAGGCCTATGAATACACGGATACAACCACCAAGAAGGTTGTTCCGACGGCTGTTACGGTTCAAAGCGGTGGTAAGTTCGTGTTGGGCGATGACACTGCCGGTGCAGCACAGCGTTACGGTAACCTCAACGCCGAAGTGACCTTGACCAGTGGTTCGATGACTGTTAATAACGGTGTTTTCACTGTCAAGTCCCTGAAGACGACAGCAAATGGTTCCGCCGCTGTGGCAGAAAATGCCAATCTGACGCTGAAGTCCCTGGCTGGTGAAGGTGGTGCTGTGACCGTTTTCGGTAACGGTGTATTGACGGTTGAAAGTCTTGCCACCGGCGCTCAGGCTGGTGTCATGCTTACCGGCTTTCATGTTGACGACAAGAACACCAAGGCTAAGGTTGCCAAGTACTTCCGCCTGGCTGAAGCTACGAGCAAGACTGATGCCGCGACAACACTCGGCAAGGTGGCTCGCACCGGTGCCACGCAGCTGGTTGTGGGTACGGCTGATGACTCTGTCCTGACTAAGTTCATGGCAGACAACCAGTACACCTACGACTACGTTGATGACACCGCTGATCCTTTCAGCGATATTGAACATGTCGACTCGGCGACTCTGATTGCCACGAACGTGAATGTAGTAGCTCGTTCGGAAATGACCGGGCTGACAGTCTTTGACATGGGTTCCATCGTTGTTGAAAAGGATCAGCTTGGCAACAACAAGGCAATTGTCCGCGGCGGTACTGTCTCCGGCGAAATCGGCCTCGCGAATGTTTCCGGCAAGTCTCTGACGTGGGACGCCAAGACCGGTCTCGGCTCCGTGCAGCTCTTTGACGGCACGACCACTCAGACTGGTGGCATCACGATCGGTGACGCCATGCTCGATGGAACGCTTGTCAACGGCGAAGCTGTTGTCAAGGTCCAGAACGCCGAAGAAGTCATGCCCGGCTTCTTCCTCAACAAGGACATGCAGCGCATCTACGATGAGCATCTCTTTGATGCCGCTTCCTCGGACGCTCAGATCGCCATGCTCACCCAGTTCTCGCAGGCCGTTAACGGCATGACGAGCCTCGGTGAAATCAAGGCGGCTTCTCAGGCTCTGGAAGAAGGTTCGAACTCCGCGGTACTGGGCGGTGCGTATAACGCAGCGCTTGACGCCGGCGAACAGTTCAATAAGGCCCTCGACCGCCGCATGACGGTTGCAAACGGCCTTAACCGTGCCGAAGGCTTCACCCTCTGGGCTGATGTCATCGGTACGTCGAACCAGGCCAAGAAGCTCTACGGCAACTCCGGCTACGACCTCGACCTCTACGGTGGTGTTCTGGGCGGCGACTACACGTTCGCTCAGTATAACGCCACGCTCGGTGCGGCTCTCACGGTCGGTACCGGTTCCGGCGGCTCCAAGGGCACGGCCACCTCGATTGACAACGACGTTGACTTCGTGGGCTTCTCTGTCTACGGCAACAAGCGTTGCCCGATCGTGAACTCCAAGTTCGACCTCGGCTACATGCAGACCAAGAGCGACATCTCTGCCGCCAACAGCATGGGCAACTGGAGCAGCAACGTTAAGGCCAAGGCCTTCACGTTCGGCTTCGGTGTTGAACTGCCGACCACGGTGGGTATCGTCAACGTGACGCCGCACGCCGGCATCCGTTACACGCGCCTTGATGTGGAAGGCCGTGACGGTCTCTTCGGTACGGACGACGATAAGTTGAACGTCTTCCAGGCTCCCTTGGGTGTGACCTTCTCGGGTGCCTTCGAGACAAGCGGCTGGAACCTCGCCCCGACGTTTGACCTCTCTGTGGTGCCCGCCTTCGGCGACAAGGATGCTACGACGAAGTACAACGGACTGACCACCGAAGTCATCACCCGCGTTGTTGACAGCTCGCCTGTGCAGGCAACCCTGGGTCTTTCTGCTCAGAAGGACGCCTTCACGTTCGGCATCAACTACACGCTCGGTGCCGGCAGCGACGAACGTCAGAACCACTCGTTCAACGCCAACGTCCGCTACACGTTCTAACCGAGAGGTTTGAACGTCAGACCTTCCGGCCGGTTTCTGCGGGAACGAGATTCGGCCGGAAGAGCACCGGTTAGGAGAGGGGAGAAATTCTGACTCACCATGAGGCGGATTCGTCTCCCGTCTCCCGACGGTGCATGAGCAATACAAAGCGGTTTCCTTCACGGAAATCCCCGGTTTTGCTTGAGCCGGTTGATTCGGTCTCCGAGACTTAGAGACCGGATATCAAAACTCCATGTCAGGCAAGTTTCAAACCCCGTTTCCCGGATCGGAAGCGGGGTCTTTTTTAACCGATTTCTTTCTCCGGCATACGGCCATGAGGATAAAAGAAGAAGCAGAGCACAGAAAAGCCACGGAACGAAAACCGGGGTGCGCGAGTGAAGAAAAGCGCCGCTGGGCAGTGGATCTTTTTGAGCACGGTTATGGTTACACGAAGGCCGCCGCGATTCTGGAACTGGCGCCTTACAAGGTCCGCGACTGGGCGAGAGCATGGCGCGCAGGGCGTTTTACGGTGGAGATTCCCGCCAACCAGAAGCAGCACCCGAAATACATCCGCCTGCGTGTGCTCACGTTGCGCGCGAAGGGGCTCTCCTGGCGCAAGATTGAGGAAAAGACGGGCGTCAATATGTCCACCTGCCGTAAGTGGGTGGCTAAGCACAGTAACGACACAGAAGAGAAGAAGGAATCCTGACGGTCCAGGGGTTGAAAACTTTTTGTGGTCCGTTTGCGATGTTCCTTTGTTCTGCCCGGTTTTTCTCTTTCTGCCGGTTGTTTGTTCGACAGCAGGCTGTTGCCATCATACAAATCTGTCGGGAAAGACACTCCCGCCGCTAGTGGCGCCGGTCCCGGTCGTGCTGACGAAAGTGCTGTGCCGTTAACAGAGCCGACTGCGCTGCTGTCACTGATGAATCGTTTCGTTGTAAGCGTGCGTTGTGCCGCCTTGGGCGTTAAGTGTTTCTCTCTGAAAGATGGCTGTGCCGGTCAGCGTGTGCAGCGAGCCGGAGAGCGGAGGGCACCGTGCTGGTTTCATGATTGCGCACAGATCGGCGTTGTGACAGCTTCTTTTCGGAATTTTTTCGGGTGAGTGGTACATGTCACAGAGAAGATCTGTTACCCCGTGTTCTGAGCACCCGTAAAAATTCTTTTTTCCGAAAATCTGAGGTGAAAATCATCCGAATTGTTGCTGAAAAACAACAGAAACCAAAAATTTCGCTCAAAACTGCTGAAAAATATAAGGGAATACCCCCCCCCAGTAGACAAGCGAAGGAATTCTTATTCTGCGGGTGTACCGCCTCGATAGGCGGGGGTGCGCGGGGCACACAAAGCGCCGTGCAGAAAAACGAAAATTTTCGGAGTTTTGTTAAATGAACAAGTCTTTTAAGGTCGTCTTCTCCAAGGCGCGTTCTGCGCTGATGGTCGTCAATGAAGCGACTTCTTCCATTCAGGCCAAGGGCACAAAGACAGTGATCGCTGTTGCGGCAGCGATGGTTGCCGGCGGTGCGATGGCTGCGATTCCCACAGGTGCTGTGGAAATCACTGACAGCCAGGCAATGACAACCCCGGCCGGCAAGACGGCTGCGGATCATGCGGCCCTCGTTGTTCGCCCCAGCGTCGAGCAAACCTTCTATTACAGCGAACTCTCCTACGGCAACAGTGCCAAGGTTGACGGTGTGACGCTGTCTTATATGGCGCAGGGTAAGGATGAGGGTGGTCAGCAGCTCCCCAACCAACTCCGTATCATCGGCGGAACGGTTTCCGGCTTTGATGTCTCGCTGAAGGAATCGACGGGCACAGGCAATTTCAACACCGGTTTGGGCGGTTCTGTTTTCGAAGCTATCGCAATCCCCGGGGCTGCCCTCAATGTGCTTGTTGAGGGCGTGACCTTTGCTGACAACCACGCTACCGCCCGCGGTGGTGTTGGTTTTATTTCCGGTGTGGCAGATTTCAAGATTCAGAACTCCATTCATACCGGCAATAAGGTTGATGCTGACGGTGGTGTCTACCAGATCGGTAACCAGTCGACTGGCACCATCACTGGCAGCACCTTCTCCGGTAACAGCGCCGAAAAGAGTGGTGGTGCCCTTCGTGTAAGTAACTCCACGGTTACCATTGACAAGTCTGTTTTCGACGGTAATACGGCGAAGGTTGCCGGCGGTGCTATCAAGACTGACAATACGTCTAGTCTGACGATTACCAACAGCTCCTTCACGAACAACGTGGTTGGGGAAGGCAAGACCGGTCACGGTGGTGCTGTTTATGTGAGCGGTACAACGCCAGTTACCGTTGATGCTTCCGAATTTACCGGCAACAAAGCGGGCCACGGCGGCGCCTTCTACATTCAAGGTCAGACGGCAACCTTCACCGATACCGTCTTCACGAATAATGAAGCGTATGAATACGGTGGTGCACTGCGTGTGAACACCGGTAACGTCACGTTTAATGTGACGAAGGGTGACGTTGCCTACACCGGCAACAAGGCCGGCATTGCAGCAGATTCTGTTGCGGGTCAGCGTTACAACGGCAAGACGGGCGGCTTCCTCTATCTGCAGTCTGCTGCGGTTGCGAATGGATCCGGTGCGGCTACGTTTGATGTGGCCGACGGCGCAACGCTCACGATCGGTAAGGACGCAACGGCTGACAGCATTGCTTCTTACTCCAAGACGGGTGCCGTTTCCACGATTACCAAGACCGGTGCCGGTGACTTGGTTGTCAACGGTGATATGAGCGCCTTTGTGGGCAATCTCACGGTTTCCTCCGGCTCGATGACGATTGCCGGCGGTATCGGTGAGTATGACCTGGCTGTTCAGGAAGCGGTGAATAACCTCGTGAAGGATGGTAATGCGCCCTCCGACTCCGGTGTTGCTACGACTGTTACCGTTGCGGATCAGGCCGCTCTGACAGTTGGAAATCTGACTGTTACCAAGGCTCTGGCGGTCAATGCCAATGGTGACTTTACGGCCGGGAACATCACTGTTGCCAAGACAACCTACAAGGATCTCAAAGTCAGTACCGGTGAAGAGGCTTTTGCCAATGGCTTCAGTACTTCTGGTGCTGCGACCATTACTGTTGCCAAGACCGCAAAGGCCGGTGACATCACGGTTGATGCCGGTACGTTCACAAAGTCTGGTTCTGGTTCTCTGACGGCTGGTAACGCGACCGTCAATGCTGACAAGGGTTTGGCAGTTTCCGAAGGTACGCTCACCGTTAAGAATTTCACAACGGGTGCAAGTGGTTCTGCCACAGTTGGTAACACGGGCACGCTCGAAGTCACGGGCACGATTACCGGCGAAAAGCAGAGTCTTAATGTGTCCGGTTCGCTGGCGACCGCTCTCAATAACGTTGTCGATTACGCAAACGGTACTGCTAGCAAAAAGACCAACGCAGTCGTTAACATCACCAATGGTTCCTTTGTTGTCACTGATGAAGGCATGCAGTACACCAAGGCCCAGTGGGACAGCATCAAGACGGCCGCCGGTTCTAACAACCTCAAGATTGCTAACGGTACGCTCGTTGCAGCAGATGCAAAGACGCCTCTGACGCTGGCCGATGTGGGTGCTGTTCAGGGGTATGCCGGTGCTGCGGATGTCGTCGAAAAACTGACCACTGACACTGACACTTATGCCAACACGGCGATTACCGTGGACACAACGATTGGTAAGCTGACGGTTCAGGCTAAAGATGGTGCAACCAAGAAGCTGGCAAATGTTTCTGTTGCAGGTACGGAAAATCACAAGTTCACACTTCGCGGCAACGCCAAGGGTGAAGTCTTTGCAGTCCCGACGGACGTCAAGGCAATCGATATTGGCTATGTCTACTTTGGTGAGAAGGCTGCGGACCACGGTGTTGTTGCCAATGGTCTGACGGTTTCGAACAAGGCTGGCGTGGATGCCGGTTCCTTTGACTTCACCGGTGATGTTGAACTCGGGGCTCTCTTTACAGTCAATAAGGGTGCTACGGCCCGCTTCTTGGGTGATGTGACCGAAAAGGCTGCACCTACCGTTGATTTGCGGTCTGTTACCGATGCCGATAAGGCCATTGCCAACAATGGTACGGTTGTTATCGGGACGGTTCCTGCTGCTGATGCAACAGATAAGACTCTCCAGATCAACGTCACTACTGAAACGGGGAACGGTGGTCTGACAGTTTTCGGTGCGAAGCATGAAGCCGCTGCCCTGCAGTACAAGGCTGCCGCTGCAGACAACAACGTTATCTACGTCGGCGAACAGACGACTCTGAATAAGAGCCAGCAGTTCGGCGCACTGGATACTACAGCTACGGCACCCGAGAACGTTGTTGCTATTGACCTCGACTCTGTGGCTGCCAATGGTTACACCGCCAAGAGCGGCGCTATTCTGAAGGCGGCTACGGACGTCACCATCACCGATTCTGCGATAAACAATCCCAGCTTCTCCGTGGATCTTCTGAACCTCAACAGCAAGGTTCTCACGATTGCTGAAACCGGTGCAACTCTCAATCTCGGCACGGCTTTTGCTGAGGGTACTGCAGTTAAGCTCGGCAATGCCTTCTACAACGACGGCAGAGTTGCAGCTGACGGCACGTTCGCTGTCGTGACGGATGAAGAAGCTGTTCTCGATGTTGAGACTTCTGGTCTGCACACGGCCGGCGCAGTTGTTCAGGCTGTTCGTTCTTACGAAAAGCCGACCAACGGAATCGCTGCCATCGTGTACAACAACTGGGAAGCCTGGAATCAGGAATACAAGAAGTCTTTCTTTGAACAGGCTAAGGCGGCTGGTTTGCTTAACGATCATGTGACACTTGAAGAGTTCGACCCCGAGACATCCGTTGCTACCGGTAAGCAGGCTGCATTCCTGCAGCTCGGTGAGCAGATCGGTAATGCTCAGTGGACGGCGATCACCAACGCTGAACATGCTGCCACCAATATGGCAGTTCTCGGCGGCGCCTTCACGACGACCCTTGACGTGAACGACCAGGTGACGGCAGTTCTCAACCGCCGTATGAGCCTCGCAAACCTCAACGTTTCCCGTAACGAAACTGGTGTGACCCCCTGGGTTGATGTCTTCGGCACGATGAATGAAGGTAAGCGCCTCTTCGGTAACGGCATGGGCTACGAAGCCGACATCTACGGTGCGGTCCTTGGCTTTGACTACACCGCCACCTGCGGCAGCGTTCTCGGCCTTGCGATCAACGTCGGTACGTCTGACGGCAACTCCACCGGCAACGGCCAGAAGGTTGACAACGACCAGGACTTCTACGGTGTGTCTGCCTACGCTTCCCGTCAGTTCGGCAGCTTCAACACGAAGCTCGACCTGGGTTACCTCGTCACGAAGAACGATCTGAAGACCGCTTCCTCCTACTTCGGCGCTACGAGCGAGAAGTTGGATGCCAAGGTCTTCACGGTTGGTCTCGGTGCTGAGTTCCTGGCGTCCGCCGGTGCCGTCAACGTTGTGCCGCACGCCGGCATCCGTCTGACGACGATCGACATGGACGAAAGCAACTTCGGTGCTGACTACGACAAGATGACGGTCTATCAGCTGCCGTTGGGCGTCACGTTCTCCGGCTCGTTTGACGCGGCCGGCTGGCAGGTTGCTCCGCAGTTTGACCTCTCTGTTGTTCCGACCTTCGGTGACAAGGACGCTGTCGCGACCTACGCCGGCAATGTCAAGGACACGACCCGTGTTGTTGACACCAACCCGGTTCAGGCCACGCTCGGCGTGTCTGCTCAGAACGGTGCGTGGACCTTCGGTCTTAACTACGGTCTCACGGCCGGCGGCGACGACCGCATGAACAACTCGCTCAATGCGAACGTCCGCTACACGTTCTAACCGCAAGGTTTGAACGGCAGGACTTCCGGCCGTCTTCTGCGGGAAACAGAGTCGGCCGGAAGAGCACCGAAGGGGAGAGGGGAAAAAGGAATAACCATCCCGGTGAGATCCTCAATTCCCTTTTCCAGCTGGTGCGATAAGCAGTACGAAGTGGTTTCCTTAACGGAAATCCCCGGTTTTGCTTGAGCCGGTTGATCCGGACTCCGAGACTTAGAGTCCGGGCGTCAAAACTCCATGTCAGGCAAATTTCAAACCCCGTTTCCCGTCGGAAGCGGGGTCTTTTTCCTTTTGCGTTCGGAAGAAAAAAGGCAATGACAACGCAGACAGTTTCTCAATCTGCCCGTCCGGTGAGAATCCGGCCGGACTTTGCGCCGGACATGAAACGCCGTCACGCGGCGGAATTGTTTGCGCACGGCCTGGGTTACCAGAAAACCGCTGAGATTCTGGGTTTGTCGCCTTATACCGTCCGGGACTGGGCGAGAGCCTATAAGGCCGGGCGATTCGGCACGGTTCTTGCCGCCAATCAGATGCGCTACAGCGAGGAAGAGCGCGAAAAGGTGCTCGCATTGAGGGCGCAGGGTCTATCCTGGCGTGCTATTGCTGAGCAGACCGGTGTGAAAATGGCTACCTGCCGCAAGTGGGTGATGGCCGCTCAGAACCCCAAGACCGAATAGTCGAGGATGTAAGGTTTTTTGTGTCCAGGCGACAATAGCGCTCCCGTAGGGCGCGAAAGGAATCACCGTGGCACACCGTACACGGGTTCCGGACAAGTGCCAGAACCCGTTTTCTCCCGCTTACGCCTACACGCTGTATTTCTCCAAATTTCCGCCTTCCGCAATTACTTTCTGCACCCATTCGGGCTTTCGGCCGTTCCCGGTCCATGTCTGTCCTTCCGGGCCGCGGTACTTTACCGGAGCCTTGGCCGCGCGGGTACGCTTCTTCCCCTCGCCCTCAAACCGGATTTCATACGCCTTAATGTGCATGGAATCCACCATTTCCTGGATGGTGCGGATGACGTCTGCCCTCACCCCGTCTTCGCGGGCCTGAAGATCTTTTCTGAGCTTCGCGATCTCGGCGAGCTCGTTGTTTAACTCTTCTTTGTTCATGGTCTCGTTTTCTTCAAAGGAAATGCTGCCCCCTTCCTGTCAAGGGGCAAAAAGAGGAGCCGGAAAAGGGCCTCCGGTTGCAAAGGGAGGCCCGACAGGGGTTGAAATCTTACAGTAATAAACTCAGCTACTGAAAGTTACTGTGTCTTTATGCGCCGGTGCTGGTGTTACAACAGTCCACCCACCGCCAGATGATCATCACTGGGTCTTCGCCCGTCATCGGGATGATGTGTCCAATCCCCCAGAGCACAACGCCTTGGCCGAAACTGTGATTGCCGTCTGTTTCAGCGACAGGATGAAACTCTGAGAAGCGATACTGCGTTTTCGGCAAGTACGCCGAGAGTTTGCCGTTACACATCGCGTCCTTACCCATCGTGCGGTACTCCACCCCACGACGGTGCAGTGCGTAAAGAACGCGTGCGGCCATAAGGCTAGTTGACTGCAGCAGGTCCGGCGTGTAGTCCGTGTGACCGGTCGCCGGGAACATAATTCCCCAGTTACCGGCGCACCAGAAGAGCTCACGGACGGGCTTGCCGATCATGGACATAAAGGCGTCCGGAATGCAGGCGATGATTCCGAAGGGAGAAGCAATCAGCGCGGCTTCCGGGTGCGTAAAGAACGCGATCTCGTCGAAATTCCAGGTCGGGTCGATTTCCGACATATACATGACGTCCAGGTCCATGTAAAAGCCCGGGTTGCAGTTGCGGGGCATCCACATATCGAGCATGGTCATGACCGGATAAGAGTAGTAGTGATAGTGCTTCTTACTGAGATTGGGCTGAACCTGGTCGGCGCTACGGCCGGACCAATGGGAGCGATCCTGACCCTGATTTAAGCGGTCAAAGGGAAAACGGATACCGCTTAAGACGGAAGAACACCCCGGTTGTCGCTGTAATTCGATAATGCGGTGCGGTTCCCAAAGCGACGTGCGGATACCGATGGACGGTATACCGTTATTGTCGTAGCACATGCACATGGCGCTACCGGCTGAAGCGCTGGCTGCACCTTCCGGAATACCGGAACCGGGGTTCTTATCACCGCCCGGAACAAGACTGCCGCCCATATTCACGGCCCCGACAATCACCGGCAGAATGCACTCCCAGCACATACCCGAGAGCATTTTCGAGGTAAAAAGCTCCGCATCAATACAGCCGTTGTTATCGTCGGCGGGCTCGTGACCGCCGTCAATCATGGTGTCCTTGTTGCCAATAGGGCCGGATGTTGCGCCTGACGATGTACCAGGGCTTGTACTCGCCCCTTCTGCCTGTACCTCTACAGGAAGCGCGAGGCTCATGACGGCCAATAGGGCTGCAAAGAGCGGTCCGGTCAACCTGAGAATACTTTTACGAAACATAACTGTTATTTACCTCCCTGCGTATGCGCTGCCTTTTCTGTCTTAACCGGATCAATGGGCCCGAGTTCCTGAACCACAAACACGTGCTTCGTGTTATCGGCCGTCACCACGGACGGTGTGGCCTCAATCTCAAAACGTTCCTGAACGTCGGTATTCAAAACGTAGACATGTTCCTGCATCCGGTCGGTTAAAGCCTTATAGCTGTCCCCCCCTTTTTCCTTGTCGATACGCGTGGCGATTAAGACCGGATTGGGCTTACCCATCATCTTGTTCCGGGAAATGAACTGCCCTACCCGGCGCATTTCGTCTTCCTTCAAGGGATCGAAAATGACGAGCGTCAGAGTGAACGGCTGAATCTGCAGAGGATTTACACGGTCGCCGGCCTTGCGGATCGGACGGCCCGCCAGATCCCGGATGTCTTTCTCAACAAGAATCGTGGGATCGACCTCACGGGTACGGGCCTTTCCGGCCGTCGGGAGGTCAATAAAGTTTTGATGCTTCCAGGCGTTTTTAATTGCGAGGCGCTTCTTTTCTTCCCAATTGACCTCCATGAACTTCTTCTTCATGACTTCAATGAGGTCAGGTTCGCTGATTTCAACAACATCGCCCTGCACGCCCAGATCACCCTTTTGGCCTTGCTCGATTCGGCTCATGAGCCATTCGTCGTTATCTAGACCTTCCACACGGGCAATCATGATGCCGAACTTGCGGCCCTTCATCTCGGCCGGTGTCCCCGGGACGAGCCCCGCTTCACTCTGATCGAGCGTTTCGGCGACAACGCTGCGTCCCTTGGCGCGAACCACTGTCGGCACAGCCGTCACGTTGTAGCGCTTAAAAAGGGCCGGATCAACAACCGTGTTGGGCATGGGCCGCAGGCTTTTACCGAGCATTTGAATTTCCAGCACGCCCTCATTGATATTCTCGCCTTCCGGAACGCCCCGGAAGACAAGCACAAGGTCATGGCGGGCGGCAAAAGACGCCCGTTCCATGATGTCTTTAATGGCCTGCATCCCCATGGACCTTGACAGGAAGACGTAGGTCGTTTCGGCTTTGGTTTCAGCCGGCGGCTGGCCGATTCCAAACTTTTCCCAGGCGAGTTTGTCGAGCTCTTTATCGGCCTGGGGATCAAGGTTGTAAATCTCAGGATGATTTTTGAGAATGCGTCTGAGCTCCGCGACAATGGCCGAACCGGTCTTCTTGTCGGTCAACATGTTGGTGAGCATCCGGATGTCATCCTCGTACTCAGCTTTCGTGAGACTGCCGGTCTTATGCACGATTTCAGCCGCAAACTGAGCGGCCTGAGCCGTCAATTCGTCGGGCTTACCGGTTGCAAGCCCCGCTTTACCTGCCTCAAGCACCTGATCGAGATAACCTGCCTGCTTTTTGCCGTCAACCTGCCCTGAGGCCGTGGTCTCGACGTTTTTCTTCACGGCATCCTGGATTTTCCGGGCGGCCTTGTCCATATCCTGAGCGTACTTCGCATACTCCCCGCCCAATTCCTTCAGATACTTATTTTCCGGAATGTCGAGACTGATGTTTTCCCGGCGGCCGTAACCGCTGTCCGTATCATCTGACTTCATCGTCTGTGCGTGTGCTGAGGGAATGCCGAAAACTTCTGTCAGCACGCCGGAAATCCCGTCAAGAAAAGAGATCGGTCGACCGGCAGGTTTGACATCGTTCACTGCGCCTTCCTTGCCCTTCGCCTTCTCGGCCGCAGCCTTATTGCTGTCTTCAATGTTGATGCGCTCAACCGACCGGGCCTTACCCTTCGTCTCAAGCTCCTTGAGATTTAAATCCGGAAAGAGTTTCTGGACCTCTTCGGCCGTGAGATTAGGCTTGTCGCTGTACTTGCCTTCGGCAATATCCTCCACCAGATCCGGGGTTACCGGACGCGTGTAGGTCACCGGCGGCGTGTAGTTTTCAAGGTCAGAGCTGCGGGCCGGACGCTTTACAGCCTTTGTGGTGACGGTGACAAGGGGCGTCGCTTCCCTCACGCGTTTGACCACGCCGGAAGTTCTCGGCCCTTCCAGTATCGGGCGCTTGGTCTTGCCGTCCACGACAACCCAACGGCCGTCAATGTAACGGTAGGCATTGTTGGGATCATCCAAGGCAGCACTCTGCTCCGGCGTCGTACCCGGACGGATAAAGACCTTGGATGTGATGGGGCCGTGTTCCTTAATCCACTTCTTCGTCTCTTCAGTCTTTACTGCCCATTCGTCCGGCTCCTTCTTCTTTTCTTCGAGCCGCTTTTTGTGTTCCTTCCAGGAATACCCGTTTTGCTGCAGGATCCGGAAGGCCTGCCGGCGGATCATCTCCCGCTCAGCTTTCTGCCGCGCGGTCATTTTGTTGCCGTTTTCGTCTTCGTAAATGGCACCGGTGTCAAACTTCGGAATGATCTGCTTGGCAAACTTGCCGTCCTTGTCGTACAGCGGATTGATCGACTGCCCGAAGATCTCCGTGAGACGCTTTGCCTGCTCCAGCTGCTCAATGCCCGCATTGGGCGCAGGTTTTGCCACATCGGCCTTGGGCCAGGTGTCGTAAATGGACGGCTGGTCTTTAACGGCCGCCTCCTGGGCCGACACAGACGAAAAAGCCGAAAATACAGCGGCCGCGATCAGTGCGGTACGTGAAAAATGATCAGAACGCTGCATAAACTCGCCCCTTGATCTGCCGGCTTGACACCGGTCCGTAGTAACGGGAATCAAAACTGCGCGGAAGGGTGCCCATTACCCAATATTCGTCAGCCTTAAGAACACGACTGCCGATAAATTTCTTCAGGACTTCGGGTGAGGCCCCTTTGAGGTGATAGAGCCCCGCGCCCACCTGTTTTCCGTTGATGAGAATCTTTTGATCCGTCGTAATCGTGACGGTATCTCCGGGCATACCCCGGATGTATTTCGCCATGAGAGAACCGTCCGCAATTGCGGGTTCCGCCCCAAGGCTTTCCACCGCGAAGATCTGATCGCGTACCGGGTAGCGGTCGGTCTTGCTGATAATGTAGACGGTGTGATCAATGCACTTGTAGCGCTGGGTATCAATCCCGATATTCCAGAATTTGTAAAAGCAGTATTGAGCCGCCACGCACACTGAGGCAAAAATCACAACGAGCACGAGCCAGCGGGCCCGCTCGTAGCCCGAGGCATTGATCCAGGGCTCACAGAGTTTCGCAAAGAAATCTTTCACAACCGCTCTCCCCGCCGTTACTGCACGGACTCACGTTTGGCAGGCTCAACCGTCTGCATCGCGGGCGGCGTGTATCCGAGGTCAAAATCGAGTTTCGGGGCTTCCGGCACAAGGTCCCACGGCTGCATGACGTACTTGTCCGGTGCGCCGATCACGAGGCGGGCGTCCAGAATTAGGTAGCCCGCGCCTTTCAGACGCTTAAAGGTCTCAGCAGCTTTATCCATCGCGGCCTTGCCGTCACCGCCTTCCGCAGTGAGTTTGGCTATGGAGGCCGAGAGTTTCACCATATCGACCACCGCCACCGGGATCGACTTATCTTCAGTCTTTGTTTTGGTGTTGTAGAAATACACTGCGGCACCGGCTACCAGTGCACCGCATAAGGCGGCTACCACCATCGAGGCCCAGGAAAAGCCGTTATTTGTTTTTTCGGCGGGCGCAGCAGAATCGGTCATGTTTTTCTTGCTTCCCTGTCAGAAGATATCGGAAAGCGCAGGACGCACTTTCCACAATGACGGGATTCTCTGACAGGCTTTTCACTCAGCCGCCGTTTTGTATCGGCCTTTGACCGAAATCCGAAACGGCAGTTTTCCTATTTCACAAAACGTGTGTGGATAGTTGTGGAAAATTCCGATTTCTTACGGCAAAACAAGGAAGAAACACCAGTGCTTAATTTTTAAGCACGTGTTCCCCAGAGATTATCGTCAATAATCCCCGAAATCGTCAGAGGATTGTCGGGGATGACTTGGCTTTACTGATTCCCGTGTGTCGGCCAACGGGCGAAGGCCGTCAGTCAGGACTGTTTTTCGACCTTCAGGGCCCGCTCAATGCCGATACCCGGCGTAAACCGTGCCCGGCGTCCGGCCGGAATGTCCAGAGGCTCCATGGTCTGCGGGTTATGGCCCTTTCGGGCGGAGTACCGAACCGTTGAAAAGCGCCCGAAGCCAGTGATGGTAATTGGCTCGTCTCGTGCCAGGGACTCAGTTACGGTCTCGAAGAAGGTATCCAGAATGTACTGTACCTGCGCCTGGCTGTTTGCGGTACGTAGGGCCACGGCGGCCACTATGTCTTTTTTGATCATAGAAAATCCGCGAGGAAACCCGCGTCTTCAGACGTGGGAGGAATCGCGGCCCTCCTTTCTCA
>OJOV01000493.1_pt1 | contig 43123 bp, 41 predicted proteins | sample 1598281 | NCBI WGS metagenome assembly OJOV01 (sample SAMN03922469, study PRJEB24848) | human gut metagenome | isolation source: stool sample | host: Homo sapiens | place: Germany | collected 2010-11
CGCACTACGTTCGGGACGTAGGGGTCGGGCGTTCGAGTCGCCTCATTCCGACACTAAGAAGAGTAAGCCACTGTATTACAGTGGCTTATGTCGTTTTTAGGCAAACAGCCGGGACGGAATCGGGACGGCGATTATTAACGTATTTGTTTTTGCTGAAGGGCAAAGACAAATAAAAAAAAATGCCATCACTCAAGGAAATACAAGGTTACACTCCTCCTGTTCTTCATACGGGAAAAGATTGGTACATCGACTTTTACGCATTCAATCCGGTACATGGTGAAATGCGCCGTAAGAAAATCAAGCTGAATTTTATAGAAAAGATAACTGAGCGTCGCAAGTACGCAAAGGATTATATGAACCGATTATCTGAGAAGTTATCACTTGGTTGGAATCCTTGGATCGAGCAAGAATCCAGCAATGCTTATATGCTATTTGCGGACGTGATTAGTAAGTATCGCACCTTTATGAATAAAATGCTGAAGGATGGACGCTACAGGCAGGAAACACTTAAATCATATAGTTCTTACCTGCGCAACATGGAACTGTTCAACGAACAGAAGAAAGTACCCATCACCTATATTTATCAGTTCGACAAAGATTTCTGCGTAATGCTCCTGGATGAAGTCTATATCACCCGTGATAATACAGCTTTTACCCGCGATAATTATCTTGGCTTCTTAAAGTCTTTTTCAACTTTTTGCCTGAACCATAATTACCTCACAAAGAATCCCACTGAAGGAATTAGCAGTCTTGGCAGGAAAGGAAAAAAGAAAATCAGAGGTGTATTAGCAGATGATCTGTTGAAAAAGGTAAGCGATTACCTGAAGGAACAGAACCCACACTTTTTGCTGGCCAGCTACATCTTATACTATTGCTTCATCCGGCCGGCAGAAATGACGAAGTTAAAACTCTCCAATATCAGCTTGGAAAGACAAACTATATTTGTCCAGGACACGATATCGAAAAACAAAAAAGATGGAACTATCACTTTGCCGGCAAAGGTGATTCATCTGATGCTTGATCTCAAGATATTCGACCACCCGCATGATTACTACCTGTTCTCCGATGGCATGAAGCCCGGTAAAGTGGAACGCTCAGAAAAGATGTTCCGCGACTGGTGGGCACGCCATGTCCGGAAGGACCTCAAACTACCCGACAAATATAAATTCTACTCGCTAAAAGATACTGGCATAACAAACATGCTCCGGCATTATGATGTGCTGAGCGTTCGTGATCAGGCTCGACATAGCAGTATTCTGATGACTGATATCTACACACCACACGACATCCAAGAAGCTAACAGTCTAATAAAGAATTATCAGAGTGATTTTTAAGGAAAAGGCAGCTTATTCGGCTGCCTTTACTATTTCTACCGATGCACCCAATACGTTGGCAATCCTTACCAATACATCAAGCCCTACCGAGTATCTTCCGTATTCGATATTGGTGACATTGGCAGGGGTAACCCCTGCCTTGAGTGCCAGATCACGAACGGTTAACCCGGCATCTTCCCGAAGTTCTCTCAAACGAGACCCGATCTTTTCTCTGTGTTCTTTTTCGGGTTCCGATAGATTATACTCTTTTACTTCAACCCAATTAAATTTCGGATATTCGGATTTATTTTCTTTTATGAGAACGTGTGAGTTAAACTTCCTATACTCCTTTGCGAGAGCTTCAAGCTCTTGCAAAGTATCTGCGGTGATAGTAACACTTTGCCCTATACCTTCTACATGTTTTTCGAAGGTTATAGAGGCTGAAAACTTATGCTTTGGATTTCTCAAACTCATAAAGATAATTTATTTAGAATTTAAAATTTGATCTGCCTTGTCTTTGCCGAAGTAATTTACGGCTTTCTGGTAGTTGCTAACATATTCTTTTGCTATTTGAGGATAGATCTTTATGATTTTATTCAGAATAGACGTTATTTCTTTTTCACCGATGTTTTTGCGACGTGCCCAAGATGCATTAGCTTCAACAAGCACTCTACCCATAAACCAACCTAAATTGTAGAACTTATCTACCTTTACATTTTCGTTGAAGAAATTGATAACCAAATCTCTGTTATCTTTCAATACTGCTGTTACTTCTGCTGCTGTCATAATCTTATTGCTGAATTACTGTTGCCACCAGTTCTACTGTTTTACTGTGACAAAGATAAGAATTTATTTTATTGTTATCAAATATGATAACAATAAAACTGCAACATTTAATATATTTTAATATTTAATAAACAGAAGCCCTGACCGTCACCAGCCAGGGCAAACACTTGTCGCTACAAGCATCACTTCTATCTCTTCAATCTCTTATATAATAGCCATCCGACAATAAACAACAGAAAGCCTATTATTATCCCGAATGCCCAACCACCAAGTTCAATCTTAATCTTTTGCCACCTGTTTAACTCCTTCTCTACAGGATAAGGAACCTGTACCTCTCTGTCTATATAAACCTCTTTAGATGGTACATAAACAGTGTCTGATGGAACTTTCATCTTAGCTATCACATTCCCAAGACTATCAATTGTTAGTTGTGCCTGTACATTCTTCGTGTTAGCGATATCCAGCCAACGAAGTACGACTCTTCCATTTTCATCGCATTCAAAGAGCGCACGGATAGCAGCACTATCGGCAGGATTAACCATCGGAATCAACTTCTCGATATAGACGCTATCAGTTCTACTTTCTACCGGAACATGCTTCACCGACGAGCACCCAGCCATAAACAATGCAATCCCCATCGCCATCAGCGCAATGGCTCCTATAATGAACAGCCGTCGCATCTCCGAACGCTTCTTCTGACGCAGCAAAAGTTCTTCCATGGATTTTCGGGCTTTCTCCGAATCCCAACGTATATACTTCATTGAACTTGTAGCCTGTTCATTTGATATGCTAAAAACTTTCATAACGCCTTTACCTGTTTACGATTTCCTTCTTTTCGATAACTCACATGCACCCATGAGAAATGCTTCTCATCAATCAGCTGGTCGAACGGCAAACCAAGTTCCTGCACCAAGTAAAAGAGCCTCTTGTTCTCCTTTGGGCTTCCACCGGTTATATCTGCCGCCCGTCCAGTCATGTGGTCACTCGTTGCAGAGCCTTTCACAGCCTTATTGAGTGCCGGGCTACGGAAACCACTGTTCACAGTGATTGGCTTGCCGTATGCCTCCCGCAATGGATCGAGAACATTATCCACTAATGCAGTCATATTGACTACATGCTCTTTCTTACACCGGTTATCAATACCTAATTGGTCGGCTGTCTCTGATTTACAGAGCTCGGCAATTGTAAAGTACTTCATTTCTTTTCCTCCCTACTTTTATTCATATATTCCACCACCGCCTGTGCTATCTCTGCCGGATCAGCCTTGTGCTTCGCTATCTCGGTAGCCAATGCAGCCACTTGTTTCATCTCCTTGCGTTCCTTCTCATCCGCTTTCTCATAGATGGACTTAACCTCTATGGTTGCCACACCGAAAGCTCCCAGCAAAGTAATAAACGGGAAAATAGGTATATGGTAATCATAGTAATTATCCAGATACCAGACACCGGCCATCTGCATACAATCAACTACGACCAACGCAAGCAAAGCATTGTAATACCTCGCAACCTTATTCACAGTCCGTTTCCAACCGTCACTCGAAATCTTTTCACAACGTTGTTTGGCTTTTCTAATGCCAGCCCACAAATCGAAAGCTATAAAGAAAAGCGGTGTCAATAGGATACCAAACAGCATCCAGGCTACAATAAATAATTCATCTAATCCTTTCATCTTATAATCTTATCTAATTATTAATACTATATTTGCAATCAAAAGGCTATTAAAATCAATAATAATTTTGTTGTTGTCCCGCCCTGCCAGTGATTGGTAGGACGGGATTTTTTTCAATACTACAAAGAGTAACTTATCATAAACCCGCACTTCTCTTCATGCTGCAACGGGTCTGCCCACAGGCCCGTATCGTACCCGTACGCACCTGTGGGAACATACAGCTTGTTGGATGCCGCGCCATGCGTGTTCCAGCCCACAAAAGAGCCCGTACCCTCGCCGAATACGGTGGCGCCTCTCAGTTCCGGGGCAACACGCCCCCTGACGGTCATGGCCCGCAGGCCGGCACATCCATAAAACGCATTTTTCCCGATCAGCGTCACGCTTGCTGGTATGGATATCGAGGACAGGGTCCCGCATCCGCGGAACAGGCATTCCCCGACAGTCGTTATCCCGTCGGGAATATTGCACGACACAAGCCCCCGGCATCCGTCAAACGAATAGTTGAGTATCACGGTCACGGTATCCGGTATGACGATTGACGCCAGTTCCCGGCAGTTGCTGAATACATAGTTCATTATCGTCGCCAGCGAAGGTGGCAGCATTATGGAGGATAGGCCTGTACAATTCCTGAACGCGTCGTTCTGCAAAACGGTAACGCCCGTGAAATACCTGAACTCGTCAAAGCTCCGTATGTCACTGCCCTTGAAAACGGTACCGATATCCGTCACGGCCGCCGCGTCGTCATACGACAACCCCGTCCCGTCCGAACTCCAATTAGCCACGCAGACAGCTTCGACCGCACTGTCGGCAAACCTGATATGCCGGCTACCGCTGACAACCTCAATACCGTCACTCACGGACGGGGTCGTAACACTGCTATCCTTTATCTGGGCATACAGCGTCTTGCTGCCAATGCCATTGAAGGTATAAGTGATACTGTCCGTCCAGGGCATCCAGTCGGATACGGCCAGTTCCGGTTCGGTTTCCGCCAGCCGGTAATGCGTCGGCGAGCCTCCATAGTCGAACCGCACCCGGACGGTCGTGCCCGCCGTCTCTTCCGCCCCGTTCTCAATGGATATTCCGGCAAGCGATACCGCGACAAGCTCTTCATAAGAGATGATGTCGGCCTTGGTATACGATTCGCCCAAGTCGTCCTTTATCCGCATATAGACCGTCTTGTTGCCGTATCCGGAGGACAATATGTAGGGAACCTCCGCGGAAGACGCGTCCGGCCACGGCAGCCAGTCTCCCGGTAGGGAATCGTCCTCGCTGACCTTGTAGTGCGTCGGTATCCCGTCGAACACGGCAAACACCCTCACGTTCCTGTCATGCGTGGACGGGGCGTCATTGTTGATGTAGATCGAGCGTAACGCCACCGGCACATATCCGTCCCGGTAGCTGAAGCCCACACTGCGGATGTTGGATTCATGGTACAGATTCTTCAGCTGGACATATAATGTCTTGTCACCGAACCCGGAGGTGACAGTATAAGGCACATCTGCCGCATTGTCCTCCAATGGCATCCATTCGGCGCCCGACATGTCCTCCGACTCCGATACGCGGCAGGAGGTGGCCGTACCGACCATGTTCAGGTGAAGCGTCACCGGGTTGGCCTTCACCACGCCGTCCACCGCCTCGACGACCGTCACCCCACGAAGGTATATCTCCCTGTTCTCCGGCTCCTCATTGGACTTATACTCGTCTATCAGCATGAAGTTGAGCATGGAATACAGCTTGTCGTTCACGGAGAAATCAAGGACGAGCTCGCCATGCGAAGGCGCGAGGTCTTCAAGGAGCATATATGTATTGCTTTCGGCGGGCGTGGTATTCGAGGAGCCGTTGGACATCATATCGCCGCAGCTCATCGTGGTGAGCATCTCCCCGGAGGCTTTCCGGGAAGCGTAGGACCGGACCGTGTATTTACGCTCGTTATTCAGCCCGGAAAGTTTCAGGCGGGCCGTATATCCCCCCCGCAAGTCCCATCCGGTCTTGTATGCTTCCTGCGGGATGTCCGGGTAATAATATACGCCGTCCGTCCGGGTGTTGAAGCCGAAAGAGACCTTGTTCGGGTTATCCCTGACCGAAGAGAGAAGCACGGACGAGGGACGCTCGTAAGTGTCCGCAAGTTTCAGGCCGCCGTCTTCCAGTTCGGCATTCCAGGTACAGTTGTTCCATTCCACGCCTTCGGGAAGGGGTTTCTCCGGAGCCGTGAAGTTTATCCTGTAGGATGCCTCGAGGTTGATGAAGTTCCCGATGACATTCGCCACGCGGTAGCCGTCGAAACCTTCAACCGCAACGCCGTATTCGGAAGACAGGCCGCTGCCGGAAAAGCCGATCCTCAGTTCCATGTACCGGTCGTAATCGGAAAGGCTGTCCTGCGGGACGGAAACAAACAGTTGCCTGTGGTCGACCTCATTGCGCGTGACGCCGGTTATCAGGCGCGGGTTGCCGCCCTCGGTCAATGTGAACTCCTCCTTGATGTCTTCGGGAACGTCGGACAGCGGAAGGTCGAACGAAAGCACGATCTTCGTGCCCAGCTTGTCAGTGGTTGCGGATACCACCAGCGGGGAGCTTTCCTCGGCGGTAAGGGTCCTGGCCTCCACGGTATTCGAATAGTCGCTCTGCCCGTTAAGGCCCACGGCGCGCACCTTGTACAGGTAAGTGGCGCCGACAGGCAGGCCGCTGTCCGTATAGGCGGTGACCGAACGGTCGGCCACCGTGCCGGACTGTTCGAATCCTCCGGACAAGCCGGCACGGAATACGGCATAATAGACGAAGTCGGGGATGTCTGCCGGCGGATAAGTCCATTCAAGGGTGATGGAAGCGGCGGTCCTGCCGGAGACGGACAGGCCGCGGGGGGCGGGAATCAGCGTCCGGGTGCGGACACTCGTATAGTCGCTGAGCGTCCCTTGCTTGTCCCCGTTTATCGGGCGGATTTTAAAATAATAGACCGTGTCTTCCTTGAGTCCCGATACAAGCGCGCGGTTGTCCACACCGGCGGTGACGGTCTTCAGGGGGGAATACCCCGTCTCGGGAAGGGAAGACACGAATATCTCGTAACCGGTATCCTCAGGGTTGGTATTGTTCCACCACAATTCAATGGAACTTTCATTGACAGCCACGGAGCTCAGGTCCGTAACCGCGCTGTTGAAATCGGGGTCGGGAACGGCGTCAAAGAAGTAGTACTCGGGAAACTCGGAGACGTTCGTCCGGATCATGCCGCGTACCGCCCGCATGAGGGTCTCGTCGCCGTTGCACCCGTGCCGGCCCTCGTCCGTGAACTCGATATAGTCGCACACGGCGTCCACCTGCCTCCATACCAGGCGGTTGTTGCCGCGCACGAACCAGACGACATTGCCGTCCTCGTCCACCTGGGGTTCAGTCTGCCACAGCTCCCGGTCCGTCTCATAGCTTGAAGCGCCAAGCGTATTTCCCCTGGAAGAGGGCTTGGCACACACGGGACCTACAATCGGGAAATAGGGATTCTCCGCCGGGGTAGGTATGACCGTCACCTCGTCGCCCTCCACGGGCGCGTCCGGATAGTCGGCGGGCGCGCCGGAGTAGGAAGGTATGTCGTTGATGGTGTTGATGACCGGATTGACAACCCGCCACGCCCCGCCGGTGTATCTTTCCTTGCGGGCTGCCGGCAGACCGGTCCTCAACTTGTCCGTACCCAGGGAGGAAGGCACGTCACGGGGGTTCGGTATCTCCGGGACATAGGTAGTCACGCGGGTATAGGAGGACACGCCTTCGGGAAGAGGTATCTCCACGCCGGCAACCCCGGTATTACGGCTGTCATTCAGGTATACGACATACGCCCCCTTGCCGTCCCCGTCCTTCTTCTTGAAGCAGGCGACCACGATACGCGCGTCCTGCCCGACGGACTTGAAGCCCGTGAACACATACCCCTTCAGGCGGGTACGCATCGTCGCCACCCACCAGTAAGCGCGTGTTATGGGATAGGCGCCGTTGTCCAGGATGTTCCCGAACAGCCCGGTCGTGTCGAACGCGCTCCGGGGGGCGGTCGCCTCATACGCCTTGACGGCTTCGGTCTTGGCCCCGGGCGTGGTATCGGCGCAGTCGTTCCAATGGAACATCTCAAAGCCGGCTCCGGCACGGTTCACGTTGAAGTATTCCATGTCGCATTCCGTAGAAAAGTAGTTGATGAAGTCAATGCCGATACCCATCATCTGGACGCATTCACGGACGATCCAAGCCCCCTTGACGTCGGAACGGTGACGGTCCGGGACCAGCCAGTCGCCGACATAGCATCCCGGCTGGCTGTAGCACTGGTACTTGCTCTTGCTTTCGCGCGCGCCGGCCTCGCCCCAGCCGGTTTCGGTGACGGCCACTTCCTTGTCGGGGGCATACCGGTCGCGAAGCTCGATGATATCCAGGACATTCCGGCCTTCCACGCCCTGGATGGCCTGCTCGAAAGGAATGCCGTACTGTACGGGCAGGGAACTGTTCCCCTGCTCGCCGATATTGGAGCAATACATGTGCACGTTAAAGACGTCCATGGGAATGTCGGCCGCGGGACTTATCTTCTTCCAGTGCAGCAGGGCGGACAGCATGTATCCCCCCTTCGCCCCGGCCAGCCCGCTGCAGACGGACAGCAGCCCGCCGTGCCTGCCGCCGGTGAGCGGCGAACCGTCCTCGTCGGACAGCGTGCCCGAGTTGCCGTCGGAAGCGGCGGACTGGACGGCCGCGTACTCTTCCGCGTGGGAATAGGCGCGCCAGCCACTCCAGGTCTTGTCAGGCTCGTTCTCGGGCTCTATGCCGCAGAGCAGGTCCAGGCCGGTGGAGCCGTCGGCATCCGTGAAATAATCCTCCTGCCCGAGGTCGCGGTTGCCGAATTTGGCGCCAAGGGCCATGCACAGCTTGGCGTAGGTCCTGTAGGAGCCGGGGGACATCGTCGCCTTGAAATACTCCGCCAGTCCGCCGACGCCCCGCGAGGGAAGGGGTGTCCAGACGTCCTCAAGCCAATAGCCGTCGCAGGGACGGTTATCGCCGTTCACCGGAGGGTACTTGCAGTAGTCGAACGTGCCGATAAAGGTGAGGTAAGGGCGCAGACCGTTCTTCTTATAGGTGCCCAGCAGGTCGATGAACCCGTCCACGCCCCCGTTACCTGTAATCCAGGGAATATTGTCCACGCGGAATTTCATGTCGGCAAGCCGGGTATAGGCGTCCGCAGTGTTGTAGTTCGTGGCGAAGTGACCGGGATGGATATACAGGCGTACCCGCTCGCCGCTGCACATCGAGTGCAGGCGCCCCTGCTGGTAGGCGTGACCGTTGGTGCAGAAGAACTGGTCGACCGTATGCCGCCCGACCGCGCGGCGTATGGGGGGCATGATGCCGCCCGGGCGGGCGGTGACGGGACGACCGTACAGGAGTATGTTGTTGATGGCCTCGATGGTACTGTTCCACTCTTCCTTTGGAAGCCCTTCGGACAGGCCGGAAAAGCCGAAGTCCATCAGGTCGAACGAAAGCTTGACGAAGCGGCACTTCAGGCCGGAGAAAGGCAGGGACTGCCAGGTATTGAACCCGTGTTCCATCGCACCCACGTATTCCCATTCGTAGCCGAAATCCTTCATCGCGAAAACGGAATATTTGGGCTTGCTGGTCGAGAAGACGAACAGCCGGTCGAGGGAATGTACGGAGAACAGGTCGATGAATATGTCATAGGGCACCGAGGCGCGGCTGTACTTGTTGGCAAGCCAGTAGGTGGGAAAGGACTTGTTGGACGTGTCCGGATAGCCGTCTTCCAGGTATTGGTTAAGCTCGGACTCGTCAACGGCCCTGTCGATCGTGCAGAGGCCGCCGTCGCTGTCAGTCGACGCCGTATTGTCCTGGGCAAAGATGTTTTTGGCCGTGAGGTTGATACGGTACGCCTTGGAGAGGTCTTCGGCGCCGGTGGTGCGGCAATAGGCGAAATCGGAGGCCGCGGAGACATACCGGACGCCGTAATTCACCTTGACGGACTTCAGATAAATGTAATACTCCTTATTCGGGGAAAGGGAGGAAAGGGTCATCCGCTGCAGGGTACCGGGGGAACCGGGCGCGGGAACGCCCTCCACGTTCTTGAGCCCCTCCCAGACCTTGGGGTCGTCGGCATCCACAAGGCCGTTCGCGTAACGGATGTCGTATCCGGTCACCTTGTCATAGATGTTGTTTCCATGCGGCGCGGTCCACTGGACCGTGCAGACGCTTGAATCGTAATATACGACCTGGAAATCCGGGACCTTGGAGGGGGTCGGGTACTGGACATCGCCAAGCACGGTGTTGCTGTGCATATAGATGGTGTCGCCGACGCGGTGGTAGGACAGCAGGGCGACGGTATCGCCGTTCAGGGGAAGGTCTATGGTCCCCCTGATGTTGTCGGCAAGGGATATCTGTTTGAAGCCCGTCTGGAAGACGAGGATCTTGCCGGCGCTGCCGTCCTTCGTGCCGGTGATGGAAAGGTTGAAGATGCCGGCATCACCCGAAAGCGTGACTTTCGCATAGGGGGTCCTCGTGAAGTCAACGATGATATCATTGCCGGTGAACCCCACATCGGCAAATTGCTCAAGGCTGAAGGTCTTGAACACGTCAAGGTTCAGGGGCTCGTATTTGGCGCCCGCCCAGATATAAAGCGCATCTCCGACCTTAAAAAGGCCGTGAGTGTCCGCACCGTTCGGATGGGCGGCTTTCAGATCGTCCAAGGTGTTATAACTGCCCAATATGATGAAATCAAGGCTCTGACCCTTGTCGCCGTCACGGCCTTTCAAGGAGGATACCGGAACGGCTACCGTACGCTTGACGCCATTCAAGAACTGCACGCCGGGAAGGGAACGGATGCCGTCAAGCGTTTCGGCGGAAGGAACGTTCTCAACCTGGATGGCGGACTCTTTCAAATACGGACCAACCAGGGCGGCAAGGTCGCGCAAGTCTTTATCGGATAATTCGTCTAATAGTCCCATAGTTATGCATTATTCATATTTTTTATAAAGTTTGCCGTCACGGTAAAAAGACAGGCTGCCGGGTTGAAGGACGCAGTCCCTGCTCGAATCAAGCTGGTAGATGCGGCACGAGCCTTGCGTCAAGGTGATGCCGGAGCCTCCTATAAGGTCCTCAATGTTCGCGCCGCTCGCGCCGTAATAGGCGGTTCGGACCAATTCGTGATTCTTGTTGTAGTCGCGCATGCGCAGGCGGGGCAGGTAGGGCATGTCGGATTGCTCGATGAAAGTCATTTCGCAAACCGTGTCATTGTTTTCATTGAACATTTTAAAGGAGTTTGTTTCCGGGTCGATCTCGACGCGCCTGCCGTTTAAGGAAGTGACCACCTTATTGGTCAGGACCTTACCGGCAATCAGTGTGTCCACGTCTATCAGCTCCAGGTTAAGATACCCGCCTACAAGGACAGCCTTACCGCCGGTGGCGGCATTCTCGACAAGCTGCGCGTAATTGGAATAGCCCAGCTGCCGCGCCACATCGTCCTTGGCCGTCATGCTCGCGCTGCCGAACGCCTGCTCGTAAGCCGTCTGGAAGTCGGGGGCGAAGCTCTCGAAGGTGACGATGCCCTTCAGGTTGATGTGCGAGGAATTAAGGAAGATGCCTTCGGGAGTCACATTAAACAAAGAGATGGCCTTGGTGCCATCTGGCCAGCAGGCGCTCGCCCATATCTTGGTGCCGTCGGCAGTGGTAAGCCAGCCGCTCTCACGGATGGTCTTGTTGATATTGTCGATGGAGGTAACCATGGCTTTGATGCTGCCCGCCATCTGGGTAAAGCTGCTGTTCACTTCCTGCTTGAAGTCATCCAGCGGACGGTTGGTCAGTGTTACCAGGTTGATATGGATATCGCCGGTGAACTGTATCAGGAAGTCACCCGTACCGTCCCAATTGCCGGAGAACTCAAACATGCGTGCAGTGCGGTTGATGGCGATGGAGGCGGTCTTGTATAGTCCCTGCCCGGAAAAGCCGCAGCTCAAGGTGCCGCTGCCGGTACAGATATAACGGAGCGAGACATAGAATTTGCCGGATTGCGCGGGCTGCGTAAGGTTGGCATTGGGTTGCTTTACGTAGCTGTCTTTCAGACGGAGCCACAGTTTGCCGTCATAGGTCACTACGCCGGCAAGCCTGCCGGCATCGGAAAGGTACTCCGAATTGGCCTGCAACAATTCCTCAGCCTCCAATACCTGCACGTCGTCATCACGGACCCAGCCCTCCATGTCCTTCACGAAAGAGGCGTTCAGAAGGTAGTTGTCGGTCTCGTTCAGGACGTATTCCACGCTCTGAATCTCCGTCTTGATCAGGTTCTCAAGTATCTGCAACTCGGTGGCTATGTTGACACCGGTCTTCAGGATGAAGTCACCGACATACCTGTTGCCCTTCGGAGAGGTCACGCTGACCTCTTTGCCTGCAAGGGAATAGCTGTCGATATAGGCATACTACTTATAGGACGGGGCATCAGGACCGTATGCGGACAGGACGATGGCGTTCATGCCGGATTCGTCGCCGCGGTGCCCGAGCTGGCAGATGTCGTCACCGGATTCAGGAAGGTCGCTTCCAGTATCGCAGTCGGTTTTTGATAAATCAATGTAGTCATCGCCCACGGCGGTCACCAGGCGCCAGTAATATTTCTGGCCGCTACCGGTGAACACCTGGCATCTGGCCTGGGCGCCGACAGTGAATTCCTGCTCAACTTCATACCGGCCTGATTCATTTGCCCCGCCCCGGTCAAAGTAGCAACGATAGGCGTCATCCTGTTCTTCAACCCGGACGCACTTCATACGGGCGGGAGACAATACCAGCTCACCGCCGATATGGCGTAACGACTCGATGATCAGTTCCTTGAAGACGGCCTTCATGCGCACGAAGAGCTCGTCAACCTCAAGGTAGGATTTGCCGGTTAGCGGGTTAATCTGGATGGCGGCGCCGGAGCCGAGAGCGCCGGGGGAAAAGGGACCGACCTCTAAGCCTCCGAAGAGACGCAATAGATAGTCAGTGCTATCAGGCTTATCTTTTGATAACTTCTTCTCCAGTTCCTCTGCTACGAATGCAAATAACTCATCTATATCACCTAATTTAACAAGTAGTTCCTCAAAATTCAGGCCTATCTTCGCAAAGTTCCTCTCCAGCTTCAGGCGTACATCCCTACCGGTATCCTGCGCACCATTCCAGGGAACTATATTTTCGTACTTATTATCCATAATTATCTCAGCTCCAGTTCATGGCCGTTAAACTCCAATAACAGAGGTTGCCAGCACATTCCATATTCCATTGTATCCAGGTCGATAAAATTCAGCATATAGTCCGCAAAGCGGTTATTCTCTTTCCGGCTTTGTTTGCGAAGACGAGCACGCTCTATCTTCACAATGCCACCACTCTTCCGGCGTTCGTAGCTGTAGCTCATGAACGCGAAGGAAAAGCTCTCTCCGCGTTCACTACACCGTCTCATTTCATTTATAGCCTCGTATACTTCCATGTTGCAAAGGTATTATTCAGGTCACTTTTCAAAAAGGACATCTCAACGGCTCACATTCTTTTCCAGCTGTTCTACTCTCTTGATACTATCACGCATTTTACGAGCATCGACAATTAATTCTTTATTACAAATAACCTGTAACAGCCGATTGTTTTCTTTTATCAATTCAATGAGCTGAGTCCGTAGCTCCGATGTAAGTCCGGAAGACGAAATATCAGACGCAGCAAAAGAAGTACCTGAAGGTTTTTCATCAACAAAGCCGCCTGCATATTTCCCGCTGCGAGTTCTCACCTGCTCAAGTATCTGAGTTGTATTAATCATCCGGATCGTGCCATTTTTCTGAGCCACATCGAACACATCCAGGAACTGGCGAACGTGCGGATTAGCCACACTTTCGTGGTTGGCCACAAATTCATTCTTATGCACCGATATCACTCCGGCCACATCATCCGGATTACCGCTGCGTGTATAGCCTTCCACATAGTCATCCGAATAACCGCCTTCCTTCAGTCCCTTCGCTTCGTCCCGTTGCTGTTTGGCAACGGCAATCTGAGCCGCACCGCTGGTGATGGCTGCCGCAGCTGCTATCGCTCCCAATGCCGGACCAACGATTGGAATACCCGCCATAGCCTTGTAAGATTCCATAGCGGCAACGGCAGTGGTTGCAGTCACCTGAAGAACAGAAGCTGCAAACTGCTTATCGGCATACTTCTTCTTAACCTGGTTGATTGCCTCTTCTTTCTCCTCCTCCAGTTTCGTAGTATCCTTGCCCGCTTTCTTGGCCGCTTTGATTTCCTTGTCATACTTCCGGGTAACTTTACTTATCTCTGCATCCTGCAACGCACTGACTACCTGGCTGGCCGCTGCCGCTGCCTGACCTATGACATCCAGTGTAGCCTTAGCCTGCTCTTCACGCAGTTGCTCATGTTCTTCATTGATACGTGTCTTCTCTTCCTCATACTCCTGATAGGTAATGAGGTCCGCATCATACATCGCCTGAAGGATATTGTTTTTCTGCTCAAAATCAGAGGTGTTATCAATCTTCTTATAACCGGATTCCCGTTGTTTTGCCTTGCCCTCTTTTTTGTCATTGATATCCATGTCCAGCAACTTGTTATCAATGGAAGAAGTATCTTCGCCATAGGCAGCAAGCATATCCCTTCGCTCTTCAAGATACTGCCGCTCTTGTTCCTTCAGTCGCTCCTGATAGTCAGATTCAGTCTTTATGTCCCCCTCCAGATAAGCTCTCTTGATATCTTGCACCTGCTCTTGATAGTCACCTTCTTGCTGTGCGAGGATATCGCTCTGAGTGTTCTTATTTACCATCTGCGTTGACTGATAGAGCCTGTTCGCTTCAGCAATCATTTTGTCATAAATCTGCCCCTGTATCTGCGACGTATCCTTACCATACTTCTCCAGTAAGGCCTTTCTACTAAATAGATATGTAGCTTCAGCCTTATATAATTCTTGCTGATATTTATCTTGCGTCAGCTTCTCATTCAGGAGTCCTTCTTTAAGGATATTCTGTTGCTCTTGATGTTGTTGTTGTAAAGCTGTCTCTTTGGCTTTAAGCTCTTTTTCACGTGCTTTATCATCAGCCGGTGGAACATTTGTATCGACAGGATTGGGAACCATAGCTACTATTTTTTCAAGTTCCTTTTTCTTCTCTACATATTCAGCTAACTGGGCAACACGTGCATCAAAATCTTTCTCCAATCCCCGGAGATAAGAATTTCTCAATATTTCATTATCTTCAGTAGCCTTTAAGATACTTTCCTTTTCTTGCTCATACCAGGCTTTAGTTTCAATCATCCCCTTTGTAAGCAAATCATCAAGTTCGTCAATACCCCGCTGTGCATCAGATTTCAATTGCTGCTTTTGCTTATCAGTAAGAAACTCAAAATTTTCAGCACTTACTTTAACACCAGCTATCAAATCCATCGTAGCTTTAGTTTTCTCCAATGCATCGTTAAGCCGTTTTTGCGCATCGGTTGCATCATCCGTTTTATCTCGAAAAATAGCGAAGTAGGAAATAACAGCAACAACCCCAGCAGCAACAAGCCCCCAGGGGCTTGCCTTAGTAGCCTTGTTAAATAAGTTAGTGGCCACCGTTGCAGCTTTCGTTATGGTATTGTAAGCTGCTGTCGCTATAGTACCAGCTTTTACATAAACTGTATAAGCGGCCACTGCTGTGCCTGCTGTTAATATTGCCCCTTTATATTCATACAGGATAGATACCAATGCACTCAGTCCCTTCACCGTTAGGCTACCAGTAGTTATCATGTATTTCATCACCGGTTGCAACTTCTCCCCCAGTTCTACCCGCACATCCTTGAAGTTCTTTTTCGCCTTATCCAGTCCTGCTTGTACCGTATTGTTTTGCACATTAAATTCATTGATAATACTTGTGCCATCACGGTACGCATCATTCGCCAATTTCTGTGCATCCCGGATATCATCAATCTTCCCCGCCATGGTGCTGATGACTCCCGATGCACGCACACCATCCAGCCCCATCTCTTTGAACATAGGTGCCAGTTGATCCAGTCCACCCTTCTTATTCAAAGTATCCAAGAACTGGAGCATCGCTTCATTCGCATCTTTTTTGATTAGGGAAGTAAACTCTTCAACACTCTGTCCTGCAATCTTTGCAAACTTCTCCGGTGTCTGGAACATCTTCATCATCAATGTCTGGAAAGCAGTAGCCGCCATTTCCTGTTGCTGCATATTCTGATCGAGTACAGAGGCATATCCGAGGATATCCCCCTGAGCTACTTTCGCCTGATTTGCCGCACCTGCAACGCGGGCGGTAAAGGCAACTAAGTACGCTTCGGCTGCGGATGAATTTTGAGCTACCTCATTGATGGCGGAACCTGTGGCCAACATCGCTCCCCGGAGTCCCAGTTTCTCATCCTCACCGAACATCTGTGCCAACTTACCGATATTCTTTACCGCATCTTCGCCAAGATCCTCACCCAGTGCCACATTGATTTTATCGGCAGCATCCACAAACTCCAACACATCTTTTTTGGCAGTGATACCCAGACGTCCGGCATCTCCGGCCAGCGCATTCAGTTTTTCTCTCGGAGTCCGGGTGTCCATCTGCTTAAATTCCTCATTCAAGCCTTTCACTTCTTCAGCTGTCATCCCGGTATACTTACGCACCTGGCTCTCCGCTTCCTGCATCTCCGCAAACTCATCCACACACTTACGCGCAGTCATCGCCACACCGGTAAGCGAAGCAATGGCACTCGCACCAATGGCCGCATACTTGTTGAATCCGTCTGCCATCTTTGAGAGGGAAAACTTTGTATCACGTGCCTGCACTTCCAGTTCCTTCATCCGCTGTTTGGTCAGCATATAGTCAGCCCGCAGAGTTTTCCACTTTTCAGTACCAGGAATAGCACTATCCATCTGAGCTTTCAGGGATCGTGCTCCTTTACGAAGTTCATTATAGCTTAACGATGTCAGTCCTGCCTCTTTACGTGTCGCATAGAGCGACTTATTGAGTTTATCCTGTTGCTTCTCCAGTTCTTTATACGCTGCCGAATCCTTCTTGCCATCAGCTTCCAGCTTCTGCATTTCTTCACGTACTTTCGCAATCTGTTCCCGCGTCTCATCGAACTTCGCTTTAGCTTCCGAATTATCTATCCGGATGGCAACTCTGAAATCATTGATACTTATAGCCATACCTATTGAATTTATATCGCAAAAGTACCCCGCCACCATGCCTTGAAAAAGGACATAAAAAAAGTCCGGTTATTCATCACGAACCACCGAACTTAAACTATTGAACAAAAAAATCAATCATCTAACCAACGCCCATTATCCAGCCACACACCACCGTCCCGCCATTTGCCGTCTGTTAGTATCCAACGGGCATCCGCTTCCGTATCACTGATGTGAATCGGATAAAAAGTACCCGTCCATGCTCCCTTTCGCCCGGAAATATCCAAAGTAAATTCCATCTCTTTACAGATATACCGTTTATTACGAATTTCAAACACTGACCGAGTGTCATAGACGTTCGGGTCATGCGTTTCGATTTTCACTCCCTTAGTATAGTCAATATCATAACCACCTTGATACAACAGCTTGTCAAGTGTAACAAAACGAAGCGAGGCACCTTCGGCGTTGGTTTTATAAAGCGTCTGACTCCTATCGGATATAAGATTTAGAGTATATTCGTCAACGTAAGGAACCGGATACATCATCTGTACCCCACTGTTAACCACCAGATACGACATTTTCGTATAAAATGCTAAAGATATTGTCTTTTTGGACTCAGACGGCTGTGATGAGTTATTCTGTATCATCTCTATTAGCGTCTCTTGTGTCGTGTCTGTTTTATCGGCACCGATAATCACCGGCAGATAATACCTATAAACAGTAGTCTCTCTCACGCCATACGAGTTGATTTCTACCGTCGTGTATGCCGCCGGAACAATCTCCAGTTCCACCGTATTTGTAGCTTCTTCACGTTCCAAACCGGCAAAGTGATTCACCATAGTATAAGAAAGTGTGTTGGATTCACCACCAGCCACAAGAGACATATATTCCCTGCCATCCTTTTCGTCCTTATATATGGTATCTGTCCGTTTGTGCGATGACATAGAAAACCATGCCGCTATCCTCGGAGCACGACCGTCGGAACCTTCAAAATCTTCAGGAATAGTGTCATATAAAGCCTTGTTTTTGACTGCCTCGGACAAGGACGCCCATCTCCAGAAATCACAATCGTCAAATTTATATTTAACATTAGACACAACGGGATCATCTACATCGTTGTCTTCGTCTTTCTCCACCTCATAAACATCTGTCACTTGCCGCACATGGGCCGACTGACATCCTGCAAAAAAAGAGGCATTGAGTGCTATCCGCACAGTACGATATCTGTTGTCAACCAAGAATGTTACATTAAACAACTTTTCTATCTCACTAAAAAAGTCACTGACCGACCATCCCGGAAGCATTTTGCACCATTCGTCAGTACACTCAGTGTGGCAAATGTACAAGTTCTTAAAAATAGTATCCGTCAGTTGGTTATACTCAAGACTATAACCCAATACCCGAATTAAATCTTCAATATAACACATCAGGTAGGGCTGAGGAGTTACATAGAAAAAATCATCTGTTGCCGGATTACCAGTGCTGGATATGCCAGCCCTCGAATCCATGCACCATTTGTTGTGTATCTCTCCCGTTGCGTCGTCTTTCACCGGTGCCAGGCAATAGTCCACGTCAGGATAGCTTTTCTGTATATATTTCAAATAATCGGGACTACCTGATACCGTATCACCGTCAAACCCAGGAACGGTTTTCCTCATCTTCAAAAATGAAATCTGAAGGTCGCCGCCAATGAAGTAATTCAGTTCTGAATTTCCGCTTGCAATTTGCAAAGACACTGTTTCATCTGTCCATCCCGTTATCACCTCTGTTCCGTTGCAATACACCCGGTTGTCAGCCATCAGTATAGCAGGACGCTTTTCCTCTATTTCCTGAATTGAATTCAGCCTGTTCAAATGCTTATACAGCTCCGCATTAATCGGATTGGTCAACGGCAAGGTGATATCATACGTGTATTCTCCATTCTTGGTAACAAAAGAGTTTTCACGCTTCACCTGGACACTGAAATCTTTTGGCAGCACTACCGAAACCCCATCAATAAACAGTTCAGTCATAATCCGTCAATTTAAGTCCTATACTCAGCCCGTTGAATCCGCCGAATACGTCATACTCCCATTCTGTATTAATATCCTCACCACCGGATATCTCTCCACAAACAAAGTCCATGTCTCGAATTTCGTCTTTCAGTATGCACATCACATCCTGCATCCTGGCATAGTGAGTTATCTCATCTTCATCCGTCTCATCACCTGCCGGAACTTTCTCCAGCAGGAAAAGCAGCAAGCGATTATCTTCCTTGTAATTATCAACACTCCCCTTTGACTCCGCATCCGGAAAGTTTGCACACAGGAAGAATCCGGCTTGATCTCTCAGTTTTTTCGTCAGATGCTTGTCACTGACTGCAAGTATCACGCCGTCAATTTTCATTTCACTCCGCTTGTTGGTCCTGGCTCTCAGTTCTGCCAGTATTTCGCGGTATTTCAGAATATTAATCATACCTGTATCAGATTATTTTGTTCCGGGTCCGCCATGCGGAAAGTGAACTCAACCGCTTTCAGCACACTTCTCCGGAGCTCACGTTCATACTTTTGCTTCTCTATCAGGATAGGAAGCCACTCGCCATCCACAAGAACATCCGCCTCCTGAGCATTCAGAAGATTATGCCAGAGCTTATAATCACTCTGAAGCATTATAACCCCGCTGTTCACCGTATATTCATCCGCCACCTTCACGGCAAATTTACGATCCACACCAAACATGGATGCCGTATCATCTTCATTTTTACCATTGATAGATATCCCTCCAACAGCGGATAACGTCTCCGGCATATCATACACATTCTTATAGCGGAAACACCAGGTATCCAGATACCGGGTCTTATCAATCAGGAACTCATACCTGTTATTATTGCAGTTGACAACATACCGTACCAAATCCAAATTAGGGAACAGCCCCTTTATCCGCTCCGGGCTCACCTCCAGAGTCATCGGAGCAACTGTATCTCCGCTGTCTATTCTCAGTAACAAAGCATCAGTATTGCTGCCATCAGAGGCATACCCTGTCACTGTCACTTGTGCGCCCCTCCCCATTACCATACTGACATACTCCTTGCATCCATCACGGGTAACCTTCCGATTTACCTCACTCAACCAGCCAGGTGCATCCGCATCTTTTTTCGTCTGAAGACGACTGAACATTACAAAACTCTGCGCCTCCTGAACACCATTTATCAGGAACGTGAATGTACCCGCAGCATCAGTTTGCCAGCTTGTTTCTCCGGCACACCAAACACCCCACAACGCCAGCTCACAAAACTTCCCCAACTTCCGGACGCGCACCTGGTTGTTCGCATCAGGAACATACTCTTCATCCAATATCGTTTTACCGCCATACTTCACGGCAAACGTTATTGTAACATCGGTATCAATGATGTAGTCCCGCATTGTCGCGCAGAACTCTTTCTCCCTCGGTCGCTGCAACACATTCATAACCTGCAATATTTATTGCGCCTGTCATTCTTAGGCAACAGTTCGTATTCCGCCGGTCCGCCATCACGCGCCAGCTTCATCTCATTCACCCAGGTAGTGGCATCATCCACCATCCATCCGGCTACTCTCTCCACATCTCCCAGCGATGCCGGTTCACTCTCTCCCATTCCGTTCTCCGTCATAAACCTGCGGATCACTCCGCCGGGAATAACCCCCAGTGACAACCGGCGTAATGCCATGCTCATGGCCAACAGTGCCACAGCTTTGCAAGCGGCAAAATGAGCATCCGTTTCCGGTACATCCTTTTCCTTCAGTAATTCATCCCATCCACCACCATAGGCACGCTTCACCGTCAGCATCTGCGCTTCGCGGATGAACGGTACCAGCATCAGGTACATCCGTTCGCTCCGCTCGATAGGAAAGTAGCTGTCAAACGCTTCACCGTTCCGGATAATAAGCGTCTGAGACAGCTTGTATGAAGCCGTTTCCGTCCACTCCTTCAGCTGCTCTTTATTCAGGTACCGGATGAGAGCATCCACCGCTTTATAATATTCTTCCAGGTGCAGCGCGTCATCCCGATCCAGCTGCCACTCCCACGGAAGTTTCTCACTTCCATCAGTGGAAATTTTGAATTTCCGGCCGTCATCCTCATGACTGAGATCATTCTTCCGGTACATCCGGAGCGTAGCAAGGATGGCAATCGGACGCTGCACCTTACGCACCAGTTCCGCGTCTGCATCTTCGCCGGGGTCAGCATAGTATTTCCCAGCCAAATTCATCACGGCATCCCCTACCAATGCCGCCAGTTCTTCAGCGGCCAATTCTATCTCACCGGCAATCTTATCGAATTTATTGTTCGCATAATAATTACCCGTCAACTCCCGCAATTCCTGCGCACCCCTGTTCTCCTTGTTGAAAATCATAGCTGCTATTTTTTTAAGTTTCTCATCATTTCATCCGCCCGTTGTTTATCATCGAGCAACTTCATCATCACACGCAGCAACTGCGTATCATCCGTAGCATCCACATTGCCGAAAACACCGCTTTCGGCAACCGAATACAGTACGCTGTTCATCCCCAAGTTCTGGATTATACCTGGTTGATCCTCCGGACTCTTCCGGTGCCGTTCAAAAACAGGTGCAAAGCAAACCTCCACCCCTTCAATGATGAACGTCCCAGTAAACAGGTAATCACAGAAGTAAGCAAACCAGGCATAAATTCCCCATTGAATCCACTCCGGCATATCGCGCACCAGTCCCATGTACCGCCCCATATATTGCGGCCGGAACGGTTCACGCAATGCGCACCCTTTTTCTTTGACCGGTTTCCGGTAAAGAATGGCACACAACGCCCGCAAATCTACCGGGTTCTGCGTTGCATTGTATTGATTCATCACGGCAGCCGCCTGACGGAACTCACCGAATGTCAGGTCAGCACCATGACTGGCAGGACCTTGCAGGTACCGCCACTTCGGAAGAAGGTTCACCGTACAGTCATACGTCAACTGAGCAAACGTTACCGTAACGCCATCCAGACCGGTCTCTTCACCTATTATCCACATCCAGTCCATAGTATCAGCCAGGCGATCAATCATCAGCATATCATCCACTCCACCCAAGCGATATCCCCGGTTTTTCAACACATACGCACACCAGTCACGCTTCACATCACGAAGACTGATACCGGGTTTCTTCATCATCTTATCCCGGATTTTCAATAAATGAACCCACTCCAGCGGCTTCACCTCTTCCCAACATTCAGGAAATTCAATGTCTTTCTTCTGTTTCATAGCTTTATACTTGATTAGTCGAGCGATCAGGCGCCGACACATTATCTTCTTTGTTAATCACCTTCCGGTAAATACCGAGGAAAATCCCCTTCTTATTCGGGAAGTTAATGCGGATGGCATCATTGATGGCCTCCAGCGCGATTTCTTCAGGAATCTGCGTGTCAGCACCGTAGAATATCTTCAGGGCGTAAAGCATCTGGCTGCCGCTGTCACTCTTCCCGTCTATAATGATATTGGCCAATGCCGGAGACAAGCCGAAACCGGATGTAGTCGAACTGTCCGCAATACGCGATATCTTCGCCTGAGCCTCAATATACTTGTCTATATTCATCTCGATAGGCTCAATCTTCCAGCTCTGCACATGCCCCAGCTCATCCAAAAAGTCCACACACGAAAAGAATTTTCCGGCATTCTTCTGCCCCGCCATCACGTTCGCAATGGTCTTCGTCACTTCATCCCGCAGACGTTCTATTTCCTTGTAAACCTGCGCATCCGTCCATTCCTGATTCATCTCCCGTATCTGTTGTTCTTTTTGCGTCCAATACTCCTGCGGACTATGCACCACATACGCCGCCGCAATCATATTCTCATTCAGATGCCGGATAATCTCCGGAAGATTATTCGCATTCTCCAGCCAGGGCACCGACCCGTAAAAACATGATATCGCATACATATTCCGCCCGAAACTACGCATACAGTGATACTTCACCGCTGTCTCATATTTCGACGGCTGCCACTTATCGAAAGCCGGATACTTCAGGAAACTGCGGCTCCGGTAACTGTCAAAGTCACCGGTCAGATACGCCGTCACGTCTTCCAGGCGTCGGCTGTCATTCTCCGGCCATACCAGCCGACATTCACCGCTATGCAGACACTCCAATCTGTTCACCCACGGGCGACCAATACGCACACCTTTACCCATATAATACTTGGTGAACTGCCCGTTCATGTGCGTATATTCCACCAGCACATCCCGGATATACTTCCGGTAATCCCAGCTATCCAACCACTCCTGTATCTCATCATCCACCAGCCACTCCTGCACCCGTTCATTCTCCATAATATTCACCCGGTAAAGCAACGGGCCTTGTCCATACAACAATCCCATTTTCCTGTCCAAGATACCGGGTCCCAGGTTATTTTTCTCCAGCAAATTCCGGATAGCATTCGGCATATTGTTGTCAGGTCCCCATGGCACAACACGGACACCCGCCACATTCGTCGGATCACCGTCCCAGTTCTTCGAATCGCCATTGAAGAACTGGCTCATCTCCTGGCTCCAGTTCATGTTAATAGCATACTGGCCGGCCACCGTATCAACAAAGTTGAAATGCCCTATTTTCTTTTTAATATCTCCCATAACTATCTATTGATAAATATTCTCGTAGTATTCACAAGAAGCGTCCCGCAATACTCTCTCACAATCTCAACCAGTTCCGGAATATGCGCCTCAATCACCGGGTTAAACCACGGTTTCGGATTTCGGTTCCATCCGCCCGACTTCTTCGTCAGTATTCGCGTTCCACCCTGCATATTGTATCCACGGCCTACTCCCAGGTGCACATAAATCCCTTCAGGTTTGAAAGCGAAGCCCACACTCGTCACCTCTTCTCCGGCAGTTATTTTTTTACCGTAATGCCGGTAATTCTGTTTCAGCGACCCGGACAGCTTCATATCCTTCGTAATCCAGTTACTGATGGAAGACCGCAACGCCCCATCCACCTTGGTACCCCACGCCTGTACCCGCGCATTGAATGCCGCCACAGCTTCTTTATCCTGTTGCCGCTCCCATTGCTGCGTTATACCGGTATCACCTTCAATGATGACATCCAGCGGGTACCGTTCACCGCCCAGCTGGTTAGCTTTGCCCCTCCAACTGTTCCGGTTCTTCTCCATTGCCAATCTTTCTCCATGTGATCCCATACTGCAAAAGTACCCGAAGCGCCTTCCACGAAAAAGGACATAAAAAATCCCCGACAAACTGAAGCCTATCGGGGATTTCATCATATTCAAAGGTTATACAACTTCAAATCCAGTCACAGAATTATATTTGCACATCTTCACATGCCCTACTTTCCTATATTCATTAGGCACAGAGCCATAATTCACCCAGATAGTAATAGGCTCACCCTGTATGAGAGGTTGTTTTGAAGCAACCAGTTTCATCTCCATATTGAAATACAGGGAATGGCAAAACTTAACAAGCCCCTGTTTAGAAAATGTATGCCAAAGCAAATAATGTACCTCTACACATCTCGTCTCCGGTTTAAACATGACAATCCCTTTATCTATAAGATAATTCATACCATGGATATTGCTAACAGCATCCTTCAGTTCCTTTGCTAATTTTTCATTCGTTTTCATACCTACAAAAATACAAAAAATCAAGCAATCTTATTCTTTGAAATATAGATTTCTTCACTCATTTCTCCATGTTCCAAAGCCTTTATATCTTGCCAGTTATAAGAAACACGTTCACCAGTACTCAACCGAATTTCATCAGGTTTCATTCCCATTTCTGAATGTATTTCTTTAGCCACAGCAATGGCAGCCCTCAAACCATTTGTCGGAAGGGTATAAATTAGCATATCATTCATTGCACACTTCCTTTCTCCTTCTGAGGAACAAGGTCCCTGATGATACCAGCCACAATTCGTAAATCACTAATATCAGAGATAAGTTTATCTGCATCCACATCGCCCCCTATCTTCAAGTCAAGAATAGTGCCTATAGCCCTATCAATAGCCTCGCACAAGTCGCTACCGCCACCCTCTTGAATACCTGCCAGTGTCTTGCTCACCAAAGTTGTTAACACAACGTTATTTACTTCTGCAATCATTCCGCACCTCCTTTCCGGCACTTCTTTGCCTTATAAACGCACAGTGCGGTAACAGCGAATAGGGGAGGAAAGATAAACCCGATACAAGTAGCGAGAATCGCACCGAAGTACCAGCGGTCAGAGGCACTGCGAAGTTCGCAGTCAGGAGCCAAGCTACGATAGTAGCGGCGTTGCAGGTCAGAAACTTGCTCAGTAAGAGCGTTGACAGATTCACCCACGGCAGAAATGCCGGAAGCAGGCACGTTGAGAGTGCCAGATACTTGATTTTTCATAACTGTAATTGTTTAGCATTTCGGCAATTATAGGACACAAGAACGGCCGCCGTTTCCCATGTCGCTAAACAATTACAGATTTTCGCCCGAGAGCAAAATTGTACAGGAAAGGCAGCCGCCATTTTATATAGACCATTTTCCTGACGTCAGGAAAATGATATGCATGGGCATAAAAAAAGCCCTCGAATTTCGTGAGCATCAACCGAAGCTCGCGGTACGAATAATATCCGTAATTGTTTAGCACTGCAAATATGGGGATAATATTTGGAAGTGCAAAAAGAAAACAAAGTATTCTTTCAACTATTCATCCAAATACCTCAAAACTGTATCTTTCAGTTCTTCAGAATATTGCTTAATATCATCAAGTGAGTTTATTTGTTTTTTAGAAACCGACTTGTCTCTTTCCATTATACCTATATACATTTTATATATATTATTCAAATAGAGCTTACATATCGGTTTTCTCATATTACTATCCAAGTTCACAGAAAACAAGGATTTTGCATCACGAAAATCAACTCTATTCACATCCACTACTTCAGATAAAATATCCACTACTACGTTGAAAGCATCCAATTCAAGAACTGTAGTCTCCACATCCGCTCTTTCACTTTCAATCTGATCATCACTTACGATATCTCCTATTGCTCGAAGAATATGGAACTTTCTACGTTTCCAAAATAACTTATCAGCACAGTTATTTAATACCAAGTATTCATCTATTAGTTTTTCTTCCTCTTTATATTTTTTTTCTGCGTGAAGCGTTTTTATTAGCAGTTCACAACTGATATAATCCTGTACACCTGCATCAAATAGAGGTTTCAACATCGATTCAACCTCACTATACATCCTCTCACTATAAAGAATTTTAGCCTTTGCTACCTTTTCATTAGAGTTCAATGCCCACTTAAGGTTTTCTTTATTACGCAATTTTACAATTTCTTGTTGTTGTTCTTGATAAAGGCGAATAGCATTATCCCTTTTGGCGGTATTACAAAACGGGTCTATTATTATATCAAATTGATAGGAGATCTCAACATCCCCATAAACCCATCCTCGCAAATCTCGTTTCTTAAGCTCTATATTAACATCTTCCGCCCACTCTTTCTTTATATAACCAAGATGTAACCCAGTATCAGATATGACCATAACAGCATTACTGTCATAAGGATTAGAAGGTTCCGGCAAAAAATATACATTATCACCATTCGAAAGTTTCTTGATAAATTGTTTCGCTTCATAAGAGCGATAAAATCCCCCTACGACTTCAACTTGCAAGTCATCCCAAGTATCGACCTGTTGTTTTGGAGTTACATTTGCACTAACATATTTCTGACTTGAATTATCACCATAATTAGACGTATCTTTACTCAAATTACCGATAATGATAACAACAATCAAAAAAATAACAATAACAACGACTATATCCATAGTATTAAAAATATCATCTCCTCATATCGTGCGCCAACCGGAACCACCCGGAACCCGATTGCCTACGGGTTACACGATATGAGGAGATGAATCATTTGGTTTGTATTTGGCACTACGAAGATGGTAATAATATTTGTAATGTCAAAATTAAACAGCTATTTTTCCAAAAAAACAATCATCATGAACAAAGTAGAATTAAGAAAATATTGCATATTTCCAATGCAGTAAAATCTTTAAAAACATGCCTGAATAATCGGAATTCCGATTATTCAGGCATAGGTTTGGATGCACAAAAGTATTTGTTAACAAAGATTTAAAAAGCGAGAATTCTCGCTTTTTAGGCATTATCAATAATCCCCATAAACCAGCAAATGCAGGTTTATAATAGAAATCCGACCATTGAAATTCCATATATAAAAAAGGAGGATTCCCCTTTTTTTTAGAACAAAAGAGGCCTTCACAATGGAAGACCTCTGAAAAAAACTCCAAAAAGTGGTGTCAAACAACAAATCAGAGTGTTACCGATAATAATTCTTTCGCAAATGAATGAAGTCCGCTGCAAATACGTTCCGCCTGTTGTCTGCGAGGTATAGAACGATGATTCAAGTAATTAGAAAGCTGCTTTTGATTGATACCTGTAATCTTCTCCATACCAGCTAAAGAAAGGAACTTTGAATAATATTCCAAGAAACTCGCTACGTCCAACTTAAATTCAATTTCATACTCGCCTTTGATTTGCTCCGGCCATTGTTCTACAGGTAAATTCTTCTTAATCAATCTAATCGCCTCATGAATATCATCCTTTACAGCCTGTATGCTGTCACCCGCGCCATAGATACCGTCACAATTATCCGAATATCCGTCGTAAAAATCCTTGCTTTTCTCAATCACTACAATAATTTTTTCCATAATCCTACCCTTTCTTTTTTAGAAAGTACGGGAATCAAAGCCCGTACTTCTTGATTAATTTATTAGCTAACCCCTTCCCCATTTCTTTAGCCCCATGAAAAGGAACGGGCTCCGTTAATTCACCTTTTTCATTCCTATAAAAGTAATGGCTTCCTTCCGCATGGTCGAACTTCCATCCCTTCTTAATGAACATCCGGTGTAATTCTGTACTTTTCATTATCTTATGATTTATTGTTTGACCTTACAAAGGTAGCAAAATTACCACTATTCGCAAATAAACAATAGCAAAATTACCATTATTTAACCCCTCCGTGGTAGAAGGAACGGAAAAATCTCTCATAAATACTGCTCTGCCCGGTCTTCCATTGCCAAGACAATAGCCTGCGTTGTTGCGGGGAATGGAAGACGGGGCGTTTTCACCCGGTTACGGGATTATAATCCGGTAACCTCTGCGTGAACGCAAAAAAAACAAACAGAAAGCACCGCTTTCTACCGCTAAAACGCGAAAAATCCGTGTGGCAAAAATTCGGCTTGATTGTACCCAAGTACATTCATCAAGACGGGTTTGCCACACGGATTTTTCGCGCGCCTGGTTCTTCGTCAGGCGGAATCTCCCATCAAACAGGACGTTTTTTGGACTAAAAATGTCCTTCCAAAAACATCATACCGCTGAAAATCAAAAAGAAATCCCATCCCTGCGATAATTATCGGAGGGATGTAACAGCTTGCTGCCCGAGCCGCGCCGTCGTCCCGTTGCGGTCGCAAGTGCCGCTTTGAGTCGGAAATATGATAAATTTTTATTACAAAACAGCTAAAATCCGTTAAAAATTCGCTATTCCTTACAAATATTGTAAAATATTTTAAATTTCGCCCTAAAACAGCCCCTGCCGCCCCCTCACGCATCAAATTCCACCCCTTACGATACCCTTCATATAAAAAGCCCTGCCATCCTCACGGATAACAGAGCCAACCCAACAGTAAAGAAAAAAATGAATCAAACCACAGAGGCAGCGGATGAGCTTCGTCCCCTATCCCATACACGCACAAACTCTTTTCGCATGGTGAAGTACTTCAGGGCATCCGTCAGGTTTGTAGACTCTTTAGGTAGCCTGTGCGTAGGTAACTTGTCTCCGGTCTTGAGCTTCACGGTAATGCTCGTACCCGTCTTTTCATTGCTCTTGATGGCTGTACCCGTTACCTCCATCTCAGACTTGAGGTTCGGGCAATTGTACTGGTCAATCAACAGAGTGAAAAGGTTGCGTGCCAGGTTGCCACTGAGCAAGTCCATGAAGAACCGATATTCCATATTGCTACCAATATTCCCCTGCCCCAAAGACATGAGCTGTACCTGCCACCCCGTACGCTTGCCTTCAGCATCAAACTCAATATTCTTCTTGATCTGTGTCGCCATATCAGCAGACACCTTCTTATAATTATTCATTGACCGATCATAATACAGCTTCAGTATCTTACGCTTGTGCGGGCGAAAGTAATAAAGAAACTGGTCTGCCAGCTCACGCACGCTATTAGGCGGAAGCGTATACAGTTCCTTCAGTATGCGCATTACATTGCCATTACGTTGACCGAATACCATAGACAGCATATTGCCGGAGTCCATACCTGCCTCCAATGGTTTATTCTTATCCAGATACCGGAGAACGGAGCAATCCGGATTCCAGCCGAACTCATGTTGCTCGATCACGTCATTCAGAAAGCCATCCGCATAGAAATGCTTCATTGCCAGGTTGCAATAAAACATCTGGCTGGCCTCCAATTTCGGAATAACGGAAAGCACATTGCAAAGAAGACCTTCCAGCCCTTCAGCAAATTCATCGCTGAACCAATCTTCTCCTAATACATCGGCATTCACATACGAGGAAGAAATGAAGAAAAACGATGTGCCCCGGCGTGTCTTGATCCAGCGTTCTTCCCACCGCTTCATATTCTTTCCGGCAAGTTGCATCGAGCGTTCAGCAGCATCCAGTTTCGAGGCTAAAGATGCATCAGAACGATAGGCAGCTTTCAATTCCTTGTACTTCTGCAAACAGGCTACATATTCTTTTTTCGTCTCATTGTAGACAAATCCAGCCCGCAGCATCAGCAATATTTTTTGCTTGTCATTCTGTTTGGCCAACTTCAATATCCAATCATACTCACCAAGATGGTTCGGATTCGGCATATCCGTTGTCAGTGTACGGCTACGATACCAAACGCTATCGCCATATTTTACGCGGAAGCCACGAACCGCCTTCAACAAGTTCGTGAACTTCTCTTCCGGAAAATACTTCACCTCGTCACCGAAGACACCGACATAGGAACGCCCGGCACCGATTGACGGCCTGTCAAGCGAGATAAAGGTAAAGTTAAAGCCGGTATAGAATACCATCGTATTGCGCCAGTCCGTACATACGTTGTACATACGATCTTTCCACTCCTGCGGTGGTTCCTGGTTAATGACATAGTGTATGCCCATTTCCCACCCCAACATAGAAAGCCCGTCGATGAGAGACGGGATCACATTCTTATGCAAATCGGAATAGGTATCCGCAACCCAGGCGAACGGTGCACCCTGACAATCCAAAGCTACTTCCTGCACACGTTCGGCCAACACCTGTACAGTCTTTGCAGAAGCACGCCCGGCAATCCAATACAGGGACCAGGGCATCATTATAGCTATGAGCTGCGCCATCCAGTTGGAAAAGCGTACTTCGACCTCATCCGATATCTTTAGTTTTTTCTTCCTGGTCATTCAGCATCTCCTCAAAATCAATATCCACAATATTAGCATCTCTCTTCAGGCGGACTTTCTCTCTCTCCGGAAGGTCAACAGAATCTATCTGCGCAGCAAGTATCTGACGGTTCGCCGCATCCAGTCCCACCGCTTCCGGATTAAGGTCGTATATCTTGATGGGCTTTTCGTCTATCTCTTTCGGTTTGACCGGATCAGGCTTATCCAGTTGTTTGATTTTAGCCGCCTGTATGTTGAGATTGCCGTACACCTCCATATCCTTGGAACTGACCGCATTTTGCAAAACGACCTGAGCAGCTTTCATCAGGTTGTCATACATGAGATTACGGTGCGCATTGTTCTCAATGGTATCATTGAGGTAAAACAGGTTAATCGCCTCACTGTACATCTTCCTGGCACGCATCCGCTCGACGTTGAACGGCTCGTGCATCAGGAAGGCAACAGCATTATCCTTGCCGTACTTCCGGTTAATGCCGACAAGTGCATAGAGGGCATTGTAGTAGTCCAGTTCATCAGCCGTCAGCTCCATAGTGCAACCGGACGCTATGTAGTCCTGCAATGTGTCAAAGTAAGATTTATCGAACATCAGCCTATATCATCAAAGAAAACCTTGTTTATGGAATTGCGATATCCCGTCGCCTGGCGGAATTTATCAAACCGTTGCGCCTGGGTCACATTGTCTCCGGTTTCGGCACTGGCAGACATTGCCAGCCCTTCCTTAGCCCGCTGTACAAGCTCGCCACGTTCGTAGTGAAACTTCAACGGAGAGCCAACCAGGTTAAAGTACCATAGAAAATCATTCACGGGGATATTATAATACATGGCGATTTGCTTCGGCTCATAGCCGATGCCTGCCAGGTGCTCGAACTCATCCATATCAATCCGGTCATACCATGGCGGGTCTTTACGCCATTTGACCAATTCGTCCGCTACGAAACTCATACACTTCTTTGTTTTTTAAAAAAACATATTGTTCTTCCATCGCATTCTCACCATAATTGCCTGAACCTTCGACCACGAAGAAACCTGTGGACGTGTCCAGGCAGGTTATTTTTTTGTGGCTCCAGGCGAATGATAATTCAATCACTCCATCCTGATGGAGCTGTACCAACCGTTCAAAAATCTTCGGCATACGGAATTTTATCGTTTCCGAGATGTGGAGATGAATGCTGCCTATCAATTCCTTTTCGCGCCATCTCAACAAAGCGTTTATAATGCGCTCATTGGTGGAATACGTGGCGATATAGAGATGATTAACCCGTCCGGCATACCTTATCAAGTAAACGATAAAAGTAAAGGCTGTGAAGCTCTTTTGCGTTTCTATAAAAAAAGCCTCGTTATCGCCGGGCAGACGCCCGCATAATTCCTTCAGACTATTCAGTTTGAAAGTCAGCATGGTTTCAAACCGTCTGGAGAACAGGCGGGAATCTGTCATTTCCTGCCTGAGTTCCTTCAGGCTGAAGTAATAGCTCATTCCAATAGGCGATTAATATCATTCAGTTCTTTCTCATAACCAGCTAACCTCTCCCGCCGTATCGGGTCCAAGTGCGGTTTATCTCCCTTCGCTATCTCTGATTTGACGCGCCAAATGTTGTTTTCAACCTGGCGCTGGCGACGGATCAGTTCCTTGACCGGTAACTGAAGAAGCTCGCTTCTCCGGCGAAACTCCGCGAATGCAGGATGTTTCCCCAGCAGAGAATGATGTACCTTGTAATAGTTCAACTCTTCCCATATCATACGGTTCTCAATGTAGTTATCTATCAAATCCCGGCTGACATCCGCACATTGCTTCAGCGAAGTACAATCCCTAAGTTGTGCGTGTAACCGCACATAGGCATGATATTTATTGAACTTGCGGGAAGCAAGCGTTTCCAGTTCTATGGGGCAGTCCGGATCATTCAGGAAAGCGAACTCTTCACGGAAAGAATTCGGTTCTTTCCGTGAAGACAGCTCCGGCAGTGCTCTTCATTCTTCGAAGATGGACGGTTCCGGAAACATCTGTTCCAAGAACTTTTCTAACCAGGCAGAATGTCCGGTAACGGTATTGTTCAGGAACACTTTTTTCTGGAGAAGTTCTTTTGCTTTCTGTTCGTTCGGATTCCGGGATACAATAGGCAGTAAGAATTGGTCTGTTTCCCAATCCAAGACAACAGGATATGCCGGGAAAGGCTGGAAATTGAAATAGAGAGATGAAAACAACACTCCCGATTCTGCTTCCGGGAAACGTTCCAGCATATCCTTCAGTCTAAACTTCTCAAATAAAACCGGTGTATGAGTACCATAATTCAGTTTAGGTAATCCGAATTTATCCAGCAGCATAACGGTACGGCTCATATTCTCGGCATACGTACCTTTGAATTTTTCCGGCTTCAGTTCACCCAAAACCTTTGGTATCTCTATATGCGCCAATGATACCCGATTAACCAGGTAGATGTCATCATTCGTCCAAATGAAACTCTCTGTCACTTCAGGCGATTCAATGGCCAACTTCAATTTCTCCATGGTATCAATCTGCGGATTATCAGATGTACGCTGATGTTCAATGACAGTCACTTCTTCACTGAACCAATCTTCGCGATCACCGATAATCACCAGATTGGCAGGAAAGCGAGCATTGTTATACCAGGAACGAAGGGCGAAAATCAATTCTCTGCCTTGAGCAAATTCTTTGCAATAAGGAATTACCACCGTTGTGTGATCCTGGGCTTTTTTCTCCAGTACTGGCGATTCATCAGCAAGGGCATCACTTACCTGTACTGATCCGGATTCATTCACCTGTATTTTCACAGTTTCTACTGTTTCCACTTCTTTCACGTCTTTAGATTTAGACGATGTTTTTTTTGTTGTCATAGCTTTAATTTTTTAAAAAGAGACGTATGCCAAAGCACACGCCTCTCACCACATAACCTATCCAAAACCAAATCACAATCCACTACCACCGGAACCGGCAGTCAAGCCCAGAACTGCATTGATTTCTGCATTATCAGTTGCAGGAATCAAAGACTTTTCGATGCGCCCGATAGTAGCACCGCGCAATGAAGCTGCAAGATTGATCGTATTCTTTGCACCTTCTTTGCTGTCCTGGCTGTCAGCCTTAGACATCTTCAACGGGGTGCATGGTGTACCTGCTATCTTAGCATCATCACCGGAACAATCCATAACGATGGCTCCCATGTCCTCATTAATATTGTTGTTAACAAACTCATCCAATTCAATACCTGCGCCTGGATGCTCAAAATCTACATGAGGTATAAAACCACGTGCATCATCTTCCCCCTCACTTGTATGATAGATGTTGATGGTGGAGTCTGTTGCATAAACAGCAATAGGCTTTTTGCCTGTTGCCATATTGAACTTGGTTACACGCACCCCTTTCTCATCACGCTCGTGTTCAGCTACATCTTTCCAGAGAAAGAGAATGATAAACGACTTTTTACCCTTCGGGCGACCGGCATTCGATGACTTCTTAGGCACCGATACCATTTTATATGCTTCATCAGCCATAATTAACCTCCTTAATTTTTAGATTAAAGACCTCCACTTTGCGAATCGGAAGAACTTCCCGATTCTTCTGATCCCGGTGCAAGTTTATTAACTAATTCTGTCGGCAAATAAGCAAAAATCGCTTCTGCCAACCAGAATCCCACACCTTCACGCCATTCTCCGTAAATCTTGGCCGCATAATCCTGGGTAGCCATACGCAATTTCTGATTCTGAGGATTACGAGACATCAAATGACGGAAATTCTCTTTAGGAGTAATGAAGAAAGCACCGGAACCGCGCATTCCCTCAAGTCCCTCAAATACAAACTTCGTATAATCAACTTTCACCTTTTCACCATCTTCATTCTTGGTGGTCTTATACTTATCACGATAAGCACGGGAATATTTCAGAATGAAATCCGGGTCTGCATGAATAGTCAACTTCTTATTCTTATAAAGCGGAGCCACCTGATCAACCGCATTCTCCACATCCGTCACAAGTGCATCTCCTGTCCCAAAGGTTTTACCGTCAAACAACAAATTAATACCTTCTTTATTACCACCTTGTTTGATACGGCACAGTTGGGTAAGATAACCGTCACATACCTGGTCCGCATCGTTTGCTACGAACTTGCCATCTTCACCCTGTGTCGGTTCCTTATACTGTCCCACAGCAAAAGCCATTTCACGCTCTTCGTCCAATTTGGGTTTAACCAACTGTTCAATGATATAACGTACAATAGGCATGTCTTTCGGGTCAAGATTTTCATCATACAGATATCCGAGAACCTCATCGATCAAGTCAGAAGGGATAATCTCAACATTGATCTTCATCGGATATTGTTTGATTGTCAACGGAGTAAACTTCGTTTTGCCCTTAGGGGTCCATTGCGGTGTAAATGATTGCAAAACAGATGTGATATGAGAGTGCGTCGCACGAACCTCAAATTTATCTGTAATCATAGTCGTCATATACTGAAGGGATGAAGTCGTTCCCATCAGCGAACGGAAAATCTCCATCTTTTGAGAACTGATATAACGGCCAAACTCTTTATGCAGTTCTTCCGTATCAATGGTGTCATTTCCCGTATATGAAGCAGCTTCCGGACGCCCATAATGAGCAGCTTCAAGATATTTGTTCATGTTCAACGACATGTCCGGCTTAAACGTTTTCGTCATATCAGTATTTCCTTCCACATGAATACCTGCATCCTTAGTCTCCTCTTTTCCCAACTTGGCAATTTCAGCATATTTCTCTGCTATCTTAGCATCTAAAGCTGCAATCTTCTCACGAGCCTCTTTCAGTTCCTTGGCATTTTTATCACGATCTGCCTCCAGCTGCGCCTTCACTTCATCGGTAACGGCTTCCTCAGCAGTCTTACCACTTTTTTCAAATTCCTCCAGGTCTTTTTTAAAGACTTCGAGGAATGGCTTACCGTACTTTTTCTCCAACTGCTCTTCCTGCGTAGAAAGAAGAACAGACTTACCGTTCTTGTCTTTCGCAAACGCGGAAATATTCAGGAGTGAAAGTACCACACTCATCACTTTTCCAAACATAACTTTACGATTTAGAATTAATATATTCGTTAATACATGCCTCTTGAGGTATTTCTCTTGCCCGCTGGATTGCAAAGTCCAAAGTACCGATGGCATCGGCCAGGCCCATAGAAATTGCATCCTTTGCGTAGAACATACGTCCGCGCAATAAACCTGCCGCATCCAGCTTCAGCTTATTACCACGATTCGCCTTCACGTTCTCCTGGAAGTCACGTGCCAGCGGGTCCAGTTCTTCTTCTTTAATCATCTCATACTTGCCTTCCTTAGCCATTTCAAAGGGAGCATTCTTGTAATCCGATAGATTTGAATAAATGGTATGGACTTTCACACCTTCACGCTCGTAATACTTGGCGTAATCCGGAAAGCTCATCATCACACCGATTGAACCGAATTCGGAAGATATCTGATTCGACGCTATGATTTCATTGCTGTATGATGCAATGTAGTAAGCCGCAGAAGCGCAGAGGTCACAATGCGCTACTACGGACTTACCCTTTGATTGCGCATACCGGATGGCATCAACCAGCGGAGCGATGGCATCGACACTACCACCGCCTGAGTCTATATCAAGCAAAACAGAAGAAATATTCGGGGATTCCGCAGCCTGACGGACAATATCCGCCAATTCGGTAGCACCATAGCTGCAATAGGTACCGTACTTCAGTAGGGTACCATGAATAGGAATAATGGCCGTGCTGTCTTTCGGAGCGTCAGAGAAACCGTTCCCGGATTTCGCTTCTTTCGCACCGGTGGAGAGCAGAACCGGTATAGGTTCTACATCGGAGCGCTTTGTTGCATCTTCTTTCGTGATGCCGCGCTCCAGTAATTTATCAACCAGTATAAGGTTGGCTTCCACATCGCGGAAAGAGATGAACCACTTCCCACGGCAGACCGCACTATATAATGAAGAAAATGCCATTGTTTTGTACCTTTTAAATCTGGTACAAAATTACAATGGCAGAAACCGCTTAAAAGGACTCTAAAATCTTGGCAGGTTCGGGGCTTTCCCGTTTGAAAGAGAGGGTTATAGAGGCAGGCGTACCACTTCTCTGCATGGTCAACAGTACCGGAAACTGGTCAGTTCCTACCACCTTGATATCTCCATTGGTATGCCGCAATCTTATCAGACCGTCACAACGACATATATTACGCAGTAGTGCCACAGCATTCTCTCCGGTATCTGTCACTACCGCTTCCAGTTCCTGCTCCACTACATCACCGTTGCCTTCTTTCTCTTTGAATTCACCCGAACTGATTGAAATTTCATGCCAGGTACCCGATATCTTGATGATAGATTCTCCCGGATGATTCACGACCGTTGCATCGGTCATCGGAATAAAACTCATGCCGCAAATCTGCGACCGTTTATTTTCAATACTCATTTTTACTTAAAAATTAAGAGTTATTTTTCTGAAAATCTGTTTTTTACTTAATAATTAATCTGCTAAAAAAGATTAAGGAAACAAGGACAGCTGGATATCACGGTTCACCTCTTTAATCATGCGCTGCCGGTTGCGGTAGTCGAACTTCTTGACTGCATCGTAGTTGATGGCATTGTTCTTAATATTGTATGCCATCAAGAAAGCCCGTACTATCTTGTCCTGCTTGTATCCCTTCTCATAGCCGGTCACAAAGTACTCACGCACCCGGATACGAAAAGAGGCCTCAATGTAGTCTTGAAGCATCCGTTGCTTCCACTCCGGTATGTAAATGAAGTTCTCTTGCAGGATGAAGTGGTTCCACTCCTGAATAGGGAGGTAAAGGGTTATCGGATTATCCTTAATGGGTTGCTTTGGCGGACGGTCAGAAACGGTAATCATCGCCTGAATGAATTTGCCAATGTCATTGGCGGCGGTCACCTTTATGCCATTATCTTTATGCGTACCACCAAATTCATGGTACAGATAATCATGTAAATAAGGCTGAAGCTCTATCGTTACGTTAGGTATCATCATCTAATCATTTGATTTACATGCGAATATACAAATAAATTCAAAAGTAAGCAACAGAAACAAGCATTATATCATTTCAAAAATATAGGCACATTTTGCGTTCGACAGCTTCTACACTTTCTACAAATATGATATATGTCTATAAATCAGTAATATAGCAGTTTTTTAATAGACAATTTCTTGTAGAAAAAGCTTCTATATTGTTCTACTTTGTAGAAGAAATATAGAAAACAGTCATTTTGTAGAAAATTGTAGAAGCTTGTAGACTAATATTTTTATGGTTAAACATCTCATTATTAATATTGTAGAAAGTGTAGAAAGTGTAGAAGCTATTTTCTTCCCAAATAAAACTGCCTATATATCCCCAAAAGAGCATGAAAAAAGGGCGCATCCGCTTCACAGCGTCCACACCCTCGACAATGATAAACATGCTCTAACTAATATCTAAAACTTTGTTGCTGCGGCTCATTAGGCTTTATCGGCTCCTCTGGTTTATTGGTACCACTGTCGCCCGCCGCATCTGTGTCTATCTCCAGATTGATGTTGTAGTTCTCCATGATTTGCTCGTAATCAAAGCACATCGCCTGCTCGGTACTGCTGGTAGACCTGAACTCACGCCCGCCGCTCTCTGTCTCTATCGCTTTTTTCACTTCCACTCCTTTTTGAATGTTCTTGAAGCGCACCGAGTTTTTCACTCCCATATATTCTTTGGAGTTCTCCAGATAATATTTCAACGACTCCGGAGGAAGTGCCGCATCTCCCACCTGCTTAGCGAATTTCTTGTAAAGCATAAAGATGCGGTTCTTGCGCATCTTCAGTATCGGGCGTGGTCGCACGAACACCATTTCATTTTTGACCAGATTTGATTTGAATTTCTTTTCGTAATCGATGCGGTAGTCAGCCTCGTTGAATATCTCACCATCCTGTAACAGATAGGAAACCACATTCCAGAAGTTGGCCAGCTCGTTATTGCTACGGCATTCCTGGTTTTGCCGGATGATACCATTCACTGTAATATCCAACATCTCTTTATAGGAAAACGGCACATCGACCACTGACTCCATCGTGCGGAAAGCAGCCAGCGGTATCACCCAGTTACGTTGAATACGGTCTTCGATGTTCTCTTTCTCCAGCCGGGCGTTGAGGTCGGCCATGCACTGACGATAGTTCGATGAGAAATCAGCCTCCATCTTGCTTCGGTGGCGCAGCAACTGCAAAGTCAGATGCGACAAACCCATGTCACGGATAGCCTTGCATTCATCGAACGCTTTTTTCTCGTTATTGGAGAAGGTTGTTTTGTTGAACGTCAGATAAATCAGACGGGAGAACAACGCAATGTCGATAGTCGGCATCTCCTGACCGGACAATATCACACCACAGTCTACCGAAGTGATTTCTCGCTTCTTATCTCTGTCCATATTCATGCGGCTTCGCCCGGTACCGTCCCACAAGCCCTTGAGGAACTCCCGTTTGTCTATATCAATGGTATTCTTATACTCATCGATGTGAACCAAGGCATTGGCGCACTGAGCCACCGTATCACTCATGGCGGCAATCGTGGCATTCTGGATATTTGGGGGCGTATTCTTGATGATGAAGAAAGACATCAGGCTATGACCGAGTTCAGACTTTCCTGAACCTTTGGGTCCGAACAGGTTGAGAATGGGAAAGCTTTTAGTCTGTCCGGCTATGACATCCCGAAACAGCGTAGCTATCAGGAAACAGATGCCTACTTTGGCATTATCGCCGAACACCTTGATCAGTTTTTCAGAGTATTCAAGCATCGGTACCGCACTGAAGTTCGTATGAATGAATTTTCGCTCAAATTGAAACAGCTTCACCTCATCCAGGTATATCCTGCTGCTTCCCGGAAGGTAGTAGTTGCCGCCCTTGAGCCGGACGATGCCGTATTCATCCACCGGATGCCATTCGGTATCGAAGCATCCGTTGCCAAACGCGAAGAAACCTTTGCGCTGCCAGCCGAGTTGCGTGATTTCGGTGGCTGTCTCGGTCTGCTCATAAAGGAACATCTTCAGCTTGGTCAGTTCTTTTTCAGTGGCCAGCCAGATGTAGTTACCCAGTCCCTCTACCTTTTGCTTGAACTTGGATAGTGATACCAGGTCTTCTTGTTTCATTTCAATAATCTCTTCTTGCCTGTTTTGGTTCTTGATTTTATAAAGACGCTTCGGAAGCATCGTGTCTTTGATGTGGAACATCGGCAGCATGATGAAGTTGCTCCATTGCACCGCCTTGCCACTGTCACCGGCCAAGGCGAAGTATGAGTTGAATTCTTCGTAGAAACCGTACTTCTGATAGAGGTCCCGGTCTATCTTTTTGCTTTCATTGATTACCCGCTTGGCTTTATCCAGTTTCTTGGCCCGGTCGATGGTTTTCTTCCAAAGGTTGCCGTCTTTGTAGTGCTCCTGTAACTTTTTAAGGTACATCGACTCCTTCACTTCGTCTTTCACCATGACCACCATGTTGCAGATGGCATTCATCGCTTCGCTGGTATCGTCCGTTGTCTTTATGTCCTGGAAGATGTAGCGAGCATACCATAAGATGAAGTCCTCTTCTTGGAGAGCGTCAAATTTGGGCTTGTCGGTGCAGTAGCTGTCCGGGTCGTTTTTGGAGCACGCCTCTCCAGGCGGCAACTCCTTGACCGATACTGACAGTCCGCATTTCATGGCGAGCATCCCGTTGCGCATCACATTCTTCACACCGGCTCCCAACGTTTCACCCTCTTTGGGCGGATCAGCATCCGGCAGGAAGCAAAGTTTGGTAGCGTACTTTTTCAACTGTTCAAACTGCTCTTTGGTCCAGTCTCCTCCCAATGGGGCCACAGTGTTGTGTACGCGGATGCGCTGAAGCTGCATCACGTCGGGTCCACCCTCCACCAAGTAGAATTTATTCTCTTTGGTCCCCTGACGTATGGCCGTGTCAATGCCGAAGATAGATTCCCGCTTGTGGTAGATGTCGTTCTCGGCAGAGTTGAGATACTTGGCAGCCGTCTTGTCACCTGACATGTCACGGGCAGTAAAGCCGATAACCCGGCGGAATCGGTCCCGTATGGGGATAACGACACGATTACGGTAGCCGTCATACGTATTTCCTTTCTCGCCCTCCTTCAGCAGTCCCATTTCTTTCATCAAGTCGATGGAAAGACCGGAGGAGCGGGCGAATGCCAGCAAGTCATCCCATTTGTCAAGCGCAAAACCAATGCTCATTTCCTCGGCGTATTCCAACCCCCAACGTCCCTTAACGTATTCGGCAGCCGTCTTGTTATCCGGATTGAGCAAATTTTTTCGGAAATGCTCGGCACATCTTTGATTGATGACAAACATGCTTTCACGTTTCATCCTCGCCTGTTCCTGTTCCGGTGTCAGCCGTTCTTCTTCTACGGTGATGCCGTATCGTTTGCCCATCGTGTGGACAGCTTCGGGAAAATTCATCGACTCGTGTTCCATCAGGAAGCTGAACACATTGCCGCCCTTGCCGCAACCGAAACAGTGCCAAGTGCCTCGCGCCGGACTGACCACAAACGATGGTGTCTTCTCCTGGTGTAACGGACAACATGCCTGATAATTGGAACCTTTCTTTTTAAGTTCCACATAGCCAGAAATCACATCAACGATATCAGCCCTGTCAAGGACTTGTTCTATTATTCTATCATCTATCATTGTCATATATATATGGATGGCGTTATCTCCGCAGGATGACAGCGCCTTGTTCTTCGATGTAGTAGCTGTGTATGCCATACGTACCGAATTCTTCGAGAGTGGCATCCACACATTTCATAAAGAGGTCGTAGTTCTTCGGATGGACCTCGTCGAGCACCCGGAAGGTGTGCCCAGGCTGCATGTCATACAACATGAGCCACACCTTGTCATAGTATTCCGTCAGTTCATTCCACCCCATGGAGTCTGCGTACCGTTGCATCCAGGTATTGTCATCGGGTATGTATTGAAGTAAGTTCATGGCAAAGCATTTACAGTTCAGTGCAAAGGAATGAGTTTACAGGGTAGCTATCAAGGACGAGGTTCAGGCAGTCGACTTATACCGTCTAACAGACATTGCATCAGCAATATATGTAAGCCCCTATCGTCCTTGTCACCCGGAGTTTGCAACTCCATGTTCAGACTTTGCTGAAGATAGTTCCTGTCCGCCTTCAGCTTCAGCAGCTTGCCATTCTCACCTTTGATAGTGACCGTGGCATATTCTATCACGCTACCAAGTTCTGAGGCATCCAACCATAAATCCGGCTTCTTATGAAGATTCAGCCGACAATATTGATGTACCTTGCAACTCTTGCGAATAAGTTCTATTTCTGCGATTGTCGCTATTTGATTGGTACGCAGAATGCGCACTTTCTGACCTTTTTTCATTGTTCTTCTTTTTAATTAGTTATTAGCCATATACTTCTCTTACTTTCTTAATCCAATCCAAATAAGCCTGCCGTGCCTTTTGTTTAGCACACTGTTCCATAGAGTCGGTAATAACATCGCCGTTCTCTTCCATTTCCTCGCAAAAATGATCTACCCAACTAAACGGGTCATACTCAATAAATTCTTCTGTTCTACAGAACGGACAAGGAACATCTTCTCCCTTATCATAAAGATTACCATTCTCGTCACAGTAGTCTAAATCTTGCAATTTGCCATTGACACAGCACGCATCTGGATAGCTTGCGCCCCAATATGGAAATTCGGGGCATGGTTTCTTATTTTCACTCATTTCTATTTTGTTTTGAATTAATTCACATTGCTAATCTGGGGTTGGATAAAACATCGTTCAGACGTTTCGTACCAGCTTCGTAGTACTCTTTATCTATTTCAAAACCGATATACTCCCGATTAGTATTTACACAAGCAATAGCCGTAGAACAACTACCAGAGAAGGGATCTAATACGACATCACCCGGTTGTGTGGTTAGTGCTAACAATCTTTCCAGAAGTCTAACAGGCTTTTGTGTTGGGTGTATCTGTCCAAGATGGGTGCGATTTTCTTCTATTATAGATTGTTCTCGTACTCCGTTTAACATAGATTCTACGACGTATGTATTAATGTGTCTTTTAAAATATGGAGAAGAAAATGATGTCGCATAACCTACGTGACCAACACCGTCGGAATAAGTTCCGGTTTCATTTTTTTTCTTTAGATTCTCAACAATTTTGTGAAATTGAGGGCCTTTATTTAATGCTGTTCCTAACCTTTTTAGCTCTTCGGTTATCTTATCCAATCTAAATGCTTTTGCTTCCCCATAATTAATTATAGATTTGTTTATTGAGCCACTAATCGTGTGAATAGAAATTGTTTCATGCACTCTGGCCAGAGGAAGTACAGGAGAAGATGTTCTCCTCTTATTCCAGATAATCTCCTCTTTAAATTGAAACAATGGGGCTTTTAGAGCTTCGCTTCCCACTTCTATGTCGTTAAAAAAACTTTTTCCGTTAAACTCATACAAATAACCGTATTCACCATTGTACATCCTTACCTTATCCAATAAGGTATTCCAGCGATAGAATGAGGTGCCACGTCCGAATAGAACTATAAATCCTTTTGGTTTTAAGACACGGGCAAATTCAAGGAATAATGCCCGCTCGTCAAATGAACGATCCAATTTCTGACCCTTTAAATATAGATATGGTGGGTCGGTTAATATGCAATCTATACTTGTATCAGGAATGCGTTTAATTCCTTCCTGGCAGTCTTCGTTATATATTTGATTTATATTCATTATTTTCTTATTTTGAGGGTTTATTAAATCTCATTCCAATAGCGAAACATAACCATCCTATATC